>Ga0123519_10007455_pt1 | contig 16940 bp, 13 predicted proteins | sample YelNatPaOPRAMG02_FD_87396 | JGI IMG/M metagenome (GOLD analysis project Ga0123519, IMG submission 87396) | Hot spring microbial communities from Yellowstone National Park - Yellowstone National Park OP-RAMG-02 (version 2) | ecosystem: Environmental > Aquatic > Thermal springs > Hot (42-90C) ... | reverse complement strand
TACATAACCTGACCAATCTTCAGCTGTTTTATAATAAGCGGAATCTAGATATTCATTGTTGTCTATATATTTCATTGCCATAGCTATTTTCTTATTTTCACCAACATCAACTAAATAGGATATATTTTCAGATTTAAGATAAGTTGCTGCCAATTCTTTCGTATCATCTACATTGTAAATTTCAAACCTATATCGTGCATATTTACTATTAATTTGAGCTGCATAAGCCTGATCTCCTCCTCTAATTATTGTAGCCAAGTCTGTTTGAGATATATGATAACCCAAAATACCTGCATGAAGTTTGTCTTTATCCATTCTTAGTCTCATTTCTGCGTTAGTTGTAGTATAACCAGCATAATACATCTCAATAGCCTTATCTTCGGGAACTTCATTTTCCTTGAAAAACCTTATCCATTTATTACCTTGCTTTATATATGTTCTGATAATTGTTCTTTTTGTTATCTCATCTCGCTCGTATATCTGCACCAAATTACAATCTTTTGACACAATCGGATCTAAAAAGGTATTCAAATATAAATTTGTGAATTCTTCATTTTTGAAATCAAGTTTCATATTTTCTAATGACCACAAGTTCAATGCATTCATTGAAATCGTTGTTTTACCATCATATCCTGCATTGGCTGCAGCGTACAATTTTGATTTAGGTCCTGCCAAATCCGCAGCTGCATTCCATGCAGCATTTTTATCAACACCTTGCCTAACAAATGACATATATCCTCCAACTGTCGAAAATTGTGTAAACTGAGGGATAACTACTTCTCTTCTTCGTATAGTTGATAGATCACTTAAGACTCTTAGACCATCCAATACAGAAAGTGCTTCAATCATTGGTTTTGGAGGCCAAGAGAGGAATGGAACACCTTCTGGAATTCTTCCTGCATTCTTTTCTGCTATATACCAATTGGTCCATTCTATAACCCATGGATTATACGCAAATGGAAACGCCAAATCTGGCAAACTGACTCTAGGTACATTAACTATATTCTGAACAATTCTTTCACTTGCAGGAGTAATGGTGAATTTAACTTCATTTGGCTCGTTGTTTTGCATTAAAGATATCAAATTCTGAACAGAAGCAGCTTTAATCGCTTCTAATTCCTTTGATTTTTTAGTATAATACTCTCTCACTCTTATATCTCCTTCTACTTTTGTTGCTCCAATTTGGCGCGCTTCTTTATCCATTCTTGAAAGTGTTTGCATTAATAATTCCAATTTGTCTGGATACATTTCGACGATTACTTTTAACATTTCTGAGTAAAATATAGGCAAAGCAACAGGATCAATATATTCTGTAACATTTTGTGCAATCCCATAAGAAGAATATCTTGCTAAGATGTCTAATGTATTCTTATTCCATAATCCTGCCTTTTCCAATGTTGGCTTTGCATCCATGAAAAACGAATACTGTGATTCTAAATCAAGATTAAGAAAAACAACACTAAAACCATTTGCTTTTGCTTCTTGTTCGTAGTCTTTAATTTTTGCCATAAAGTTCTTATCGTTAATAATTTGTTTATATCTTTCCACCAAATCGTATCCGTATATACTATTTATGACTTCTTTAGCAAAACTTGAAGAAAGGCGTTTAGATATCTTATCAATCTCATTTGCGTCTCGCTTTCTCCCTGCTTCAACAAATCGGTTCAAATCATATAAAATTGTTGGTATAGAAGAAACATTTTCTCTCAATTCTTCAAACTTAATATTTGGATAAAATTTCTTAAAATATGCAGAAAAGTTTTTATTATAAGTTTCATCGGCCTTTTTATCTCCAACGATTTTATCATACACCTTATTAAAACTATCAATGTTTAACTTATCTGGATTTGATTTGCACAGTTCATACCAATAAAAAAGCTCTTTTATATCTTCTTTGACAACTCGATCATATATATATTTTATTATTATTGTTTTTTTATCTTCCGATAAAGTGAATTCAAGTGAGGTGTATCTATTATTTAAATCATCAATTACACTGGGTTTTATTTTGTCTTCCAAATTAGATACATCTACTAAACTATCTTTTGATTTATCCTTCGTGTTCATAAATGATTCAATTGAATCTGAAAGTGTAATATAAAACTTAAATAGCGTATTAAATTTGTTTACATCCTTCTTATTCGAATTACTAAATTGACCCCACGCCCTTTTATATTCATCGGTAGCTTTAGGCCCAGTACCTCTAAGTTCTTTTAATTTCTGATATAACCCATATGAAGGTTTTTCTGAAAAATTAACCATTAACTCTTCAATTTTCTTAATTTTCTCCTCATTCCCTATCTTTTTCTCTTTAGTTACTGGACCCATATCCCCACCTTTTGCCATGCTCTCAACCTTAACTATATTACTACTTTGCTTTTTAAAATCTTTTGCTTTTTGGACTTCTTGGGCTTCTGCACTGACTGGGAGTAGTAATGGCTCCACAATTAGGAGTGAGGAAAGAACACCTATCCTGGCAGCTCTTGAAAGTCTTGAAAAATGAGAAAGACTAGACACTAGCGATGAATAGTATCGCTGCTTTTCTTCTTTCAGCTCATCCCTCTCTTTCTTCCTTTTCAAGCTAAGCCAAGACGACATAAAACTCGACCGTAGTTAACATAATTATTCTTAATCTATTATTAATAACGTCTTAATAACGTGAAAAACAATAAAATTGCAGAAATCATAAATTTGCAAAAAAATAAACGCAAAGGAGGTTAAAATACTTTTCGGTTTAAGGTTAAAGCTAGAGGCTTTTTATAGTTTTCTTTCCTAATATCATTTACTGCTTCTTATCATAATTATGCGAGCAAGATAAGAGAGGAAGGCGACCAACATGAAGGATGTGACAAAGATATCCAAGATATTCAGATGCGAATGCGGAACAACCAACAAATTCGAGTTTGAAACAGAATACGATGTTATTGATTTGAACCTAAAAGTCAGGTGCCAGGTTTGTGGGAGAGAAAGGATTATTTCGTTAGCTAATTTCTTCATAAATCAGCCTCTACCTGCTCAATCTCAGACTTACTCTTTCCAATCTCAGCAACAACTGCAGTCGGCACAATTTCAACCATACTCACAAATGCAACCATTGGCACAACTGCAATCCCAGGCCCAGCAGAACTACCAACAGAACTACAACGTCTTCAGTGACATGTTTGGCCAACCTGTCATTAATCAAGAACAGCTGAATCCACAGGTACAGCTGAATTCACAGATTCAAAACCAACCTATTCAAGATTCAACGAATCAGATGTCCTCAAACCCAATATTGCAAATGGCAAATGCACTTAATCCTATTGAACAGAAAACAGAGGAAACATCAAATACACAGCAGACCCAGTCAATTCAAAATATTCAAGATAATGGAAAGAGCATATACGCTGGATTGCTGAATCTTGAGCATATGGAAGAAGAACTTCTTAACCAGGAAGAAGCTGTAAATGTAGCTGAAAGCTATGAAACGAATCCTATCGTGCAGGAGGTAGAAGAAGAAATTTATGAACCGTTTAAACAGGAAAATGAACAAACATATTCAATCCAAGAAAATGCAGTGTCTCAACCTCAAACCATGACCACAGAAGAAACAAAAAAAGAAAAGATAACAAAGGAGTTAAGCGATGAAGAAACTTATTCTGCATTATTTGGAGGATTTTGAAAGCTCTAAAATTCTAAAGTCAAATCTAAAAACTTTAGACTGAGATTAACTTTGATTAATTACTGATTAATGAATTTTCCTGTTGCAATCAATGCAGATCCTCCACCCTTTCCTGGCTTCTTTTGGAATATTGACTGCAGAACCTGATTTGCATTGTATCCAGAATCCTTTCCTGCAGCCACCACTATAAACTCATTATTATAAAGCACCACTAAAGACCTAGGATTGAAAGAAATTACTTTGTTTGCAATAGTTCTGATTATGTCATTTGGAAGCTGCAGGCTCATCTCTATTTTATTTACAGCCTGGTCTGGCTTCTGCTTCTTTGCAAGATATTCTGCAATCATCTCTTCAAGCTTGGATATTGATTTGTCCTTTTCTTTCCATTCCTGGAAGATTCTATTGACAGAAGACGACAACTCTTCCTTTGGAACAGAGAGCAGTGATGATAAATCGTTCAGTATCTTCTCTTCTTTTTTAATGTAATCCAAAGCAGCTCTTCCTGCAGCAAAGGTTATTCTATTCACTCCATCCTGAATTCTTTCTTCTTTTATTATCTTTATCAATCCAGCCTCTGCTGTGTTAGAGAGATGTGTTCCACCACAAAGTTCAGTATCTACTCCAGGTATTGAGACCACTCTTACAATCTTTCCTGGCGGAGCACCACCCTGATAAAGCTGGAAACCATACTTTGCTTCTGCCTCGCCCCTTGCCATCTCCTTGATATCAAGAGGTATACCTCTCTCCACAATCTCATTTGCGATTCTTTCAATAGAATCAAGCTGCTCCTGGGTTATTCTTTCATAGTGTGTTATGTCAAGATGTGCCTTATCAACATCCTTGTGTGCACCAGCCTGCCATACATGCTTACCAAGTACAGCCCTGGCTGCAGCCGCGATTATATGGGTAGAGGTGTGATGCTGAGTAAGCTGTCTTCTTCTATCCTTGTCAACCTTGCACCTTACTACATCTCCCTCCATCAGCCTTGGCTCCCTGTCAAGGATGTGAATTATGACTCCTTTTACCTTTTGCGCATCCACCACATTATATTCAGTGCCAGATGAATCTATTATAACACCATGGTCTGCAACCTGGCCTCCGCTCTCTGGGTAGAACACGGTTTGGTCAAGCACAAGGTGATTACCTTTGGTGTAAAGAACCCTGGCTGTGCATTCAAGATTGTTTTCAGTGTAGTACAAAGTAACTGTCTGGGGAAGGACAGGTATCTCTATAGGCTTCTCCTTCTGCTCCTTGTAGAACATGTGCCTGTTTGTGAGTTCTTCATAGAAACCCTCTGGTATCTCTATATTTACTTTTAGCTCCTTTCCTACCTCGCGGACAAGCTCAGGTGATACACCATTGGATTCATACAATGTCATCATCTTCTCCTTGGTTATTGGACCCTTGGTCACAATCTCAGCCACTATCTTCCTTGCCTTGGTCACTGTACTATTATATCTTTCGCGCTCTACCTTGATTATTGCGTCATATTCTTCCAATGATTCAGCCAGTTCAGGGAACATAGGTCTAAGATAGGCTGCATGCTTCTCTGCGATATCAACAAGGTCAAGATTCAAATTATATTTGTCAATAAATGAGAATGCACGTCTAAGTATAACACGAAGGTTATAACCTCCACCTACATTGCTTGGTATACCTCCATCTGCAACTGCAAAAAGCAGGGTCCTGGTGTGGTCTGCAATTGCATAGTGTGCTTGGATCGGATAAATAATTTCATCCAGCTCTTTCTGTGTAATCCCAAGGTCTTTCTTCAAGTTTTCTATAGTATATATTATTCCTGCTTCTTTTGAGCTGTCTCCCAACCTTCCACTTAACTCAGAATACCTTGAAAACAGATCATAATCATATTTAACTCCTGACTGCGAAAACATATAGTTTACAACAGGACCATATGCAACATCATATGCTGTCGGAGTACCTGCCTTAAACCAGACAAGACGATCAAAACCCCAACCTACATCAATCACTCTTAAATCCAATTCCTTAAAATCATTCTCTCCTGTCTTTCTGTACTGCATGAATACTGAATTAACTAATTCTAATCCTCCACTGAAAGACTCCATGCATGGACCGAATGAACTTAAATCAGGCATTGCCCAGACATCTTCTACATATGTTAAATCATGCTTGTCCACTCCAAGAACTTGAGTCAGATATTTGTAATTCAACTCTAAACATCTATCCTTCCAGTAGCCCTCATTTCCGAATGAATGTTGGCCTGCCATGATAAAAGAAGTCATGTGCCTGCCAGTAACTCCTACTGATTCTATGTCAGGAAATCTTAAACATGGCTGCGGAACAACCAATGGGTTTGCTGGATATTCAAAAGAGACCACTCCTTTTTCTAGACGCATGAAGTCAACTATGGATGCGATTGTAAAATGCAGATCATCTCTCCATCTGCAGATTACAGGATACCTTGGAATTGAAGTATGGCCTTCTGAGACAAAAAAGTTCTCAAACTTCTTCCATTCTTCTATATAATCAGCCTTTCTTGGTGGTTTTTTGAAGAAAGAATATTTCTCGCAGGTTGAATCACCACATGTTTCTTTGTCAATCGACCAGAAGTATTTTCCGCATGATGGACATCTTTTTCTAGTGAAACCCTCCTGCTTGAAAAACTCAACTTCATAATATTTTGATGGATCCTTTGAGAAGATCTGTCTTAATGAATCCTTTGTTAAAGAATTGGACATAAAATTATATTGTTGTAAAAGATTTAAGAACATTAACATAGTGAAAATTAAGGATTAAATCGAGCTTAAATAAGACTATTAGTTTAATGAAAACAGACAACGAGATAAGACAGGTTAAAATTTTACTGAGTTATTTTATTTAAGAATATTTCTCTATAATAGTTCTCTATAATAGTCAAGTTTGTAACAAATGTAAATTATAATAGACATGTTTGTTGAAAACATCCATATTTATAACCTATTAATATACATAGAATATGTCATTGTACTTACTTAACAACTGAAAAACAGAAAATTAAAAACATTTAAAATTTCTAGTCTCCAATATTATTTAGTTCAATATTATTTAATTATCTAATATATATTATTTAATAATAATGAGTTTTAACTTTTATTTTTATTCTGTCCCTGTAGTCGAATGGTTAAGACGCCACTCTCACACAGTGGAGATTCGGAGTTCGATTCTCCGCGGGGCCACTTTATAAATTTCAAAGTATGAATTTTAAGGTGAAGACATGGTAATTTATCATCCTGGAAAAGTAATAGAGGTTCTTTCTAACTCAAAGGAAGTTATAAGCACAGAAAATAAGGTTCAGATTCTTTTGGAGATGTGGGACGACAACATAATCACGTGCGACATAGAATCAAAACTAGCTAGTAAAGTAAAAGAAGACGATGTTGTGTTAGTAGACTACGGACCGATATCTGAAAAATTAACGATGCCTAAGCACAAAGTAGTCAAAGTAATAAAGGGAAAGACAGCTGAAAAGATATGGCAGAAATACCGTGAACACTATAGGAAGAAGGTTGAACAACCGAAGATTCAACCGAAACCTCCCGTACAGATATATGGTTGATTAGTAAGGAATAAAAACATTTAACACCATAATATTAAAGCCGGTTAAAAAGCTCCGATCGTCTAGCCCGGTCAAGGACGCAGCCCTTTCAAGGCTGAAACTCGGGTTCAAATCCCGATCGGAGCACTCCTTTTAATGCAGGGGTGCCGGAGCGGTCAAACGGGGCAGCCTCAAGACCCACCTAAAGGTGAAAAGTAAGAAAGCTGCTGGCTTAGGCCTCTCGTGAGTTCGAATCTCACCCCCTGCACTATTTGATAAAAAGAAGAGAGTGAACAAACAAAAAAAGGAAAAAAAAGAGAAAAATTAAAAAAAGAAAAGCTCAAAGTTGAATTTTATTTATAAATTTCTAGAATCATTTCTTCTTCTTTTCAGATTCCTCTTTGTCTTCTCCTTTCTTTGCAAATCCCTCTAGCGCCCTTAGTAACTCTATTGGTACTACGTAGACAATGCTGTTTCCATCCAATGCACCTACATCTGTTATTGTTTGCAATGTACGCAGATGCAATGCACCGGGGATTGCACCCAACTGCCTTGCTGCTGTTGCAATGTTGTTTGCTGCCTGGAGCTCTCCTTCAGATCTTATGATCGTTGCTCTTTTTTCTCTTTCAGCTTCTGCCTGCCTTGCCATTGCTCTCTTCATGTCTGCAGGAAGCTCTATGTCCTGTATCTTTATTGCCGTTATATCTATTCCCCAATTTGCTGTCTCCTTGTCCACCAATTTCTTTATTTCATCCGCTATCTCCTCTCTTTGAGTCAACACGAAATCAAGTTCTTTGTTACCAATAACATCCCTCAATGCTGTCTGACCATACTGGGCGACTGCATAAACGTAATCTTCGATATCAATAACTGCAGCCTTTGGATTTTCAACCTTGAAATAGACAACTGCATTCACGCTGACAGGAACATTATCCTTTGTCATTACTTCCTGCTTTGGAATGTCAACCGTCTTAATCCTCATATCAACTATTCTCATGTCCTGTATCAATGGAACTACAAACCTCAAACCAGGTTCGTACACTCCTGAAAACCTACCCAGTGTGAACACTACACCACGCTGATATTCGTATATCACACGCAGAGACAACACTGCGACTACAATGAAAAACAACAAAATTTCCCATACCATACTACCACCGCATAACCATTTCAACTATAAACTCTTAGTAATACTCTCTCCATCATCCTTAACCTTCTAATCCTCACTGGGTCTGCTCTCTTATCTTCTGATAGATGAAATAAATCACTATTGCAAATATGAAAATTCCAATTACAGTAATCCAGGAGAATTGGCCTTTTGTAACCTTTTCTACTTCTTTCTCTGGCTTGAATGAAGGTGAATATGTATCTGAATAGCTATCCTTGTTTCCTTGCGCATCTGTTGCTGTAATCGTATACTTAATTTCCTCAGAGCTTAAAGGTATTGAAGTTTCATACCTATTGTTGCCAACAAAATACATCTTTAATCCTGCCTGGCTTGAAGAATTGGTTTCATAAGACAACAATGGATTTGATGTTATTCCTGAAGCATACCTTCCTGGATCCACTATAGAAGCAGAAATATAAAGTCTATTGTCGGAGATCCTGGTTTGGATATCGCTGATTATCGGCGGTGTCAAGTCAAATCTTAGTACAATATTGTCTGAACTCACAGAAGTCTTGACCTGTTTTGTAACTCCGTTGACAGTAACATAAAAGACAGGGTTAGGATCAGAAAACATGTTGAATATTACATAGCTGTCAGTTATCTCTTTCTTCACATCCTTGTATGCAACCTGTCCCTTGAGATAATTGCCGTTCTCATCGGTAAGTGCAACTTTCAGATCATAAATTGACAGTGAAATATTAGTGGAAGAAGAAAGCGATGGATTGACTGAAACTGATTTTGATATCTCACCATACTTAACTGTAACTTGAGAAGACATCCCTACTGGCAGTAAAACATATCCATTTCCAGCTGCATCAGTAGAATATGTAACATCGTAGGCTGTCACCTGTGCATTCTGAATAGGTACATTTGCTGCATTCCTGACATTGATGACGTGAATAATGAATGGAAGCCATAAAACATAATTCTTATCTGTCCCATTAACCTGTCCGATGGTTAAATTGCTGTATCCGCTAAAATCTGCACGAATAGTATATATCCTTTCCACGCAGGTTCCGAAAGATTCATCAACTGTGTTCATTATACTGAAGGAAGTGGAGCCTGAGGAATTTGTTAACTTGCTGACTTCTGAATGAGCCCCGCATCTGTTTGCTTGATATATTACTGTCACATTGACGTTTTTCATCGGGAGTCCGTCCTTGGATAAAACCGTGACATTGAAGGATTCTGCCCAGTAAGAGAAAACACTGCTTGACAGAATAAAAAGGAATAAAAGGAATTGGATTGAATTCATTAAGTTAATTTTTTTGGTCATAATACCACATCCTTAACTTAGTTAGAACAATTAAATTAGTCAAATGTTCAATTATGTATAGAAGGTCAGAATTTTAAATCTTTAAGTATAATTGTAATTAGAGAAATATGGAAATTAGCATATTCGCAGAAATATTTTTTACAGTATTCCTTTTGAACGCTAATCCGATATTCACAATACCTACCTGGATAGTAGTCTTTTTCTTTGCTGGAATGAACGATACACTTTCCCTTCTTCCTGCAATTTTAATAGGAATATCTGCTTCTGCACTCGGTAGGTATACTCTTGCTTGGTATTCTAACAAATTTGGAAAGACTATACTATCTAAAAAACAAAGAAAGAACATCGAATATTTCAAGGATTTCTTTATTAACTCTGAAAGACCGATTACTTCTTTTGTTATTGCATTCTTATATGCGTTGAGCCCTCTCCCTACAAACACATTGTTTTTAGTGGCTGGAATTGCACAGGCTAATGTAATCATAATCATGCTTGGATTTTTCTTTGGTGAATTGTTGTCTGGCATTGTTTATCTCACTGTTTTGGAATCTGCTTTAGAAACGGTTACGTTTTCTAACATTGAATATTTTTTAATAGGTGGATTTGGCATAATTCTTGGAATAGCAATTATCTTAATAGATTGGAAGAAAATAATAAATTCGTTCATCAAAAAAGAAATGGAAAGAAAAACACAAGAAGCTATTAGAGAAATGTATAAAGAATAACTGCTACATCCATATTAAGCGATTAAGCTAGGATAAAGTTATTTAGCAGGGAACCTACAAAATAGCTTATTACTGCAGTAATCAAACATACCACTACATACAAGAGTCCTTCTTTTATCATGTTTTTAGTATTCTCTTTTAGTAGATATGCATTGTATACACCTAATAGGAACAAGACTGCAATTGCAAATGATATTGAGAATAAAAGTGCAGAAATGATGTCTAAGAATAAAAATGGAATCAGCATTATGGAGTAGATTAGAAATGTGGTCAAAAAAGAAGAAAGACCGCTTGTCAGCAGTTCTCTCTTGGTGTGAACATGCTCCTGCATGCCTTTTCTCTTTCTTACAATCTGAACTGTTCTCTCTGATTTCTGAGAGAAAAAGAATCCAATTGAATTTCCAAATGAATCAGAAAGTCCTGCCAACAAACCAGAAACAAAGATCAGGGTGGGATTGTATGTTGCTGCAGCCAGTCCTATTATCAAGCCGAATGAACATATCACTCCATCTACAATACCGAAAGAACCTCCTTCCAGCATAGAAAGAAGAAGGGAATTTAATCTGCTAAGGAAATCTCTTCTCTTGAGAGTTTCATTCTTCAAATTTTTCCTGTTTTTTGCATTTTCAGTTTTTATATTTGCGAGTGATTTCATAATAACAAACCCCAAATCACATTAACATACTTGAAGTTAAAAATTTAAAAGCATTCAACTACAATAACATAATATAAATATCACGATTAGATTGGATGTGATTAATTGAAAATAAATAAACAAAAATTAGAAAAAGGAATCAAAATCACAAAAAAAATAAAAAATAAGCTAATGAAAGTAAAAACCAGTGTTAAAAACATAAAATTCAAGAAACCATATGAAAACAACAAGCTAATAATATTGTCCATACTTACTTCTGCTCCAGTCACTGCTATTTTCCTATCATTTATGTTCTCTTTTTATTCTCCGTATGGAACTGGAAATATGACTGAACTATCATCTTTTCTTATTGGGTGCCTTATGTTTTCTTTCTTTCCTGGAATTACAATACTTTATTTCAGCAAGAAGGGAAAGGTTGACATAGAACTTTCGCAGAGAGAATCAAGAACAAGATTCTATATAATAGGTCTTGCTTTTGAGATACTTGCTGCAGCCATATATTATCATTTCTCAAACAGACTTATGTTTATCACTTCAATCGCATATGCACTGGCAACTCTTATATTAATGATAATAAATTTCAAATGGAAAATAAGTGCACATACCAGTGGAATTGCAGGTCCTGTAACTGCATTAACTATGATTTATGGCAGTACTGCTCTTCCTCTATATGCTCTTTTAATCCCTGTTTTTATCTTAAGATACAAAGTGAAAGCACATAATGTCTGGCAGCTAATTGGTGGTACGATAGTTGGAATAACTGTAACGTACTTAATATACAGATTCATGATTTAAGAAAAAAAGACTTAGAAATCAACGTCTACTTCGAGAATTAGAAATCAATCGTCTACTTCTATTATTTTTTCTCTTGAAAATCCACCGCTTACCAGTTTAACCTGCTTTTTGAAGTAATCAGAAAGAAGCTTGAGTACTTTTAATGTTGCTTTTCCTTTTTCAGGCTTTTCCTTTACTCTGACTACGAGTAATCCGTTTTCTTCTGATATCTCATCTTTTTTTGCATTAGGAATTACTTTGACTTTATATCGCAAATAATCACTTCAAACGATAGAAACAGACATAATAAATACAAAAACGAAAATACAAAATGAATAAGGAAATAAACAATAAAAGATTACATGTTAAATATCTGGTCAAGCAATCCTTTCAGTATAAACATTGCACCTATGATTATCAAGGCACCTGGACAAACCATATTTAGATCTATCAAACCGATTGTAAATGAGTACCATAGAACACCAAGGAGGAGTATGAAGATTCCTAACCATACTGTACTCTCATTCTTCTTTCTTCTCCAGCTTTTGTCCCATGCCTTACCCCACTTGTCCCAATCAAATCCAGAATCTTTTATTGATTCAGAATCTTTTTTAACCATAATATCACTATATGATAATAGAATGATAAGATTTAAAGGATTTCTATCAGACTAAGCATCTGATTAAATAAAAGCAATATAAGCAATGATGTACATAAGTGATAAAATGAAATATCCGTTATTCTCATTGGCCCCGATACATGAATACACAAATTCTGGATTTAGGCTTCTCTGTCAGAGACATAAAGCAAAGTACACATTCGTTCCTCTAGTAAATACAACTGCAGTATGCAAGGGAAAAATCAAGGTGGATATAAATGAAATGGAAAAGAATGTTACTGTACAGTTATCTGGATCAAAACCTGAAGAGTTTGCAGAAGCAGTAAAAATAATAGAGAAAAAATACAAGAACATAATCGGATTCAACTTAAATGCAGGCTGTCCTTCATATACGACAATGAAAACAGGGGCTGGAAGCGCATTGATGAAGAAACCAGAACAGATTTTTCAAATAGTTAAAGCATGCAAAGAATCAACCTCTCTTCCTGTTTCTGTAAAAAGCAGGATATTCAGCGAATACAAAAAGACATTAGAACTCTATAGAAAGATAGAAGATGCAAATACAGATTATGTAATTGTTCATGGAAGAACTGTTAAGCAGGGATATGCTGGAAAAGCTGACTGGGAAGTAATAAAAGAATTGAAAAATGAACTTTGTATTCCAGTGATAGGGAATGGAGATATAAAAACTCTTAAAGAAGGAAAAGAAAAGATAAATGACAGATATTGTGACGGAGTAATGATTGGAAGAGCTGCTCTTGAAAACCCACTTATATTTGAAGGCAAAGAAAAGATAAATGAAAAACAAAAAAAGAAGCTGATTTTGGAGTATTATGAAATCTGCACAGAGATAGGACAGAATGACATGAACAATTTCAAGATTGTTTCTGCTCAGATAACAAAGGGAGTGAGAAATGCAAGCAGTATAAGAAACGAAATAATGAAATGCAAAACGATTGACGCGATAATAAAAATTATAGAAAATGAGTTAAAGTAAAATAAGTAAAAGAAAAAGTGGGGACACGGGGATTTGAACCCCGACTTGCAGGTATCTTCTTTTGGAGCAATCATTATACACGAAGTATTCAAAGCTCCGGTTTTAGATCATTCCCGATTTTACTCGAGTCAGAATACCTGCGATACCAAACACGCAGTATTCCAAAAACTGGAGCCTGCCGCGCTGCCTGGTTACGCAATATCCCCTTTTCACTTACAAATTCGTTTAATATATATGCTCAAAAACAATAAAAAGATATGTGATTGAAAAACCTTGCTTTGCTATTTGAAATTCTCTTATTGCTTCTGAATATTCTGGTTTGCAATCAGATGGGTTATCTTGTCTAATGCATCCTTAAGATATCCAGCCTTAACTCTAAGGGCTGCAGCTGCTTTATGACCTCCACCAGATTCAATTCCTTGCATCATTTGCGACTTTAAATCAATTATCGCCTTTGATAAGTCTATTCCCTTCTCAATCGCCAACTTATTAAGCCTGAAACTAATATTTCTGCCAGTATAAACAATTGTTACAACAGGATAATTCTTGTTTCCGTAGAGATCTGCCATTATATTTGCTCCGAGACCTTTGCTTGGATAGCTTCCCTTCTTGATGAGTTTGGTAACGTTTACAAAACAGAATGTAATGTTATTTATTGTCTTTACTTTTGTAAGCTTGGATGCTTTTTGTATAAAATCTTGTATTTTTTCCTGTGATTGCGCGAATGCAAAATCAAGCATCTCTTCGTCATTCACTGCCTTTGCATACTGAACAATATTATTTTCATATGCTGATGTTCCGATAAAATATCCTACTGCCTCTGCATCCTTTAAATCTCTACTTGAAGGAGAATACATCTTGCTCCTGTCAGCAGTCAATGATATTCTTATCAATTTATCTACAATTTTTTTGTCGATTTTATTTATCTTCTTGGCAACCTCACAAGAAAGAAGACCACTCGTATAAGAAGAGGGATTGCTGCAGTTTGTAAGCCATGCAGATACCCAAACCGTTATCAACTCCCCTATTTTTACATTCTGTGGAGGATGGTGATCTATGACTATTATTGAAAATCCATTTTCAACCGCCTTTCTATATCCATCCATGCTTTCAGGATTTGAACCGAAGTCTACAATTATTAAAACAGGTGGAAGGTGTTTTGCCTCAAGATTTTCTACATGCCTCTTGTCATCTTCAAAATCAAGTATGCTGTAATAAGGAAATGGCTGCTGTATGAATTTGATGTTATAGTACTCCTTCAATGCATAGTACATACCTAAGCCAGCTGTCAAACCATCTTGGTCAGAATCATATCTCACAATTATTGGCCTTTTCAGGACTGTAGCTTTTTTTATGAATTCGGCCGCCTCTTCTATATACGGTTTAAGAAATCTCATTGTTTCGTCATTAAAGAAAAAAGTGGATTCTTCTATTTTTGATTGCTTGTTGATGAAGTCCTGTATTCCTTTCTCATCATTTTTATTGTGTTTTGTGGAGATGACTATTTTTTTCGGCGAAATCTCTATGGTGTCTTTATCTAAATGAGAAACCTGTCCTTCAATCTCAAGCCAGGAACCAGGCAGGTATTCCTTGTTACACTTAAATATTGCGTGTCCCTTTGGACAGATTGCTGAATGAAAATACTCCTTGTCCAACTTCTTAACTGAGGTAACGAATAAAAGCATAAATATATTTAATATGATAAATTAAAAAATCCATCTAGAGAAAAAGAATATCGTGATAAGATGAGCAGAATGATAATTGATTCAGAAAATTTTGATCTTGACAAGACATTGGAAAGTGGACAGATATTTGGATGGAAGAAAATTGGAAACAGATGGATAGGAGAAATAAAACAGAACGTTGTAGCTATAGAGCAAAAAAGGAAAGAACTTATTGTAGAGGTAATATGGGAAAATCAAAAAAACAAACTTAATCAAGATGATATACGTTACTATTTTTCACTGGATGTGGACATTGAATATATTTATTCAAAAATAAATACAGATAAAACTATGGAGAACGCTATTAAAGAATTTGATGGTCTTAGAATAATAAGGCAGGAAGAATGGCCCTGCCTGGTGGGTTTTATTGTAAGTACATTCTCTAATATTCCTAGAATAGAAAAAAATATAGAAGAGATAAAAAGAAGACATGGTACAAGAATTGAAATAAATGATAAAAGGATTGGAATTAATGAATTCTATTTGTTTCCTACTATAGAACAGATAAGAAAAAGCGAAGTTTCAACTTTGAGAAAATGCGGACTTGGATTCAGGGACAAATACGTGCATAATACAGCAAAGAAGATTGATTACAGAAAAATTAGGGAAATAAGGAAAATGAGATATGAAGATGCTAAGAAGGAACTTATGAAACTAGATGGGGTAGGAGAAAAGGTTGCAGACTGCGTGCTTCTTTTCGCATTCGAAAAATATGAGGCATTTCCGATTGATGTATGGATTGAAAAAGCAATGAATAATATATACAGAGAGGAAATAAGAAAATATTTTGATAGCCTTAATGAGTATAAAACAAAAAGAAAGAAAAGAAAGGATAAGGATAAGTTTTCCTATTCAGAAATAGCAGAATTTGCAAGACATAAATGGAATGGATATGCAGGATATGCTCAACAGTTTCTCTACGAATATGTAAGAAAAAATAAGATAAACAAAAAATGAAAAAAAACAGATAATAAATAATAAGAAATGACAAGAAAAAGAAAGGATAGAAAAGAAAGTATAGAAGAAAGGATAAAAAATTGAATTAAAAGTAGAAGAGAATCAAACAAACATTTCTATCCATTTCTGCATTTTTGTCATCACATGTTTCCTTGTTTTCGGATTAGATAATAATTCCATTCCATGGCTTTCTCCTTCAACAACATCTATACATAAGTTTGGCGAGCTGCACAACTTTTGGATGTGCTGGGTACTGACAAAAGAATAGTTGTCACCTTTGCTTGTAAATATGAACACCGGCACTTTAATATAAGGGATTGAATAATCCACTTTTACTCCTCTGTAATCTATTCCTGGTGAAAGCGCGATCGCTGTTTTTACTTCTGAATCCATTGTCAAGAAGTTCAATGCGATGTTTGCACCTATGCTTGCACCTATTATACCTATTGATGTGATTTTATGTGCCTTTAAAAAATCCTTTGCTGCCTTGACATCGTAAACCATATTTGCAAAATCCTTTGATCTAAATGACTGCCAATTCAACTCGCTTCCTCCATGACCTCTGTAATCTACTGCTACACAATTGTAACCTAGCTTGTAGAACGATTGTGCAAGCCCATCCATCGACTCCTTTGTCTTGCCAAGCATAGGAAGTAAAATTAGTCCTTTTTTCGAATCTTTGTTCTCGTAGAAATTCAACTTTATTTCTATTCCATCTGGTGTTATCACCTCGAACTGCTTTGGCTTGACTTTTGATTCCAGGAATGGAATTTTAAGTGAAATCTTCGTTTCCTTTTTAGCATGCTTTTCTGGTTTCTTTTGCTCTTTTTT
>Ga0123519_10007453_pt1 | contig 16941 bp, 12 predicted proteins | sample YelNatPaOPRAMG02_FD_87396 | JGI IMG/M metagenome (GOLD analysis project Ga0123519, IMG submission 87396) | Hot spring microbial communities from Yellowstone National Park - Yellowstone National Park OP-RAMG-02 (version 2) | ecosystem: Environmental > Aquatic > Thermal springs > Hot (42-90C) ... | reverse complement strand
GAGGCAGATTGATAATCCTGCAGATAGAACAGTGTCTCAGCCCTCGCCAGTCTCTTTGAGAATTTCTCTATATCAAGGGAGAGCTCTTCGGGTGATACATACTCCCTCAGTACAAAATTCATAGACTGTTCTAAAGAGTAGATCCGCTTCTCAAAGTCATCCAGCTTTGCAGACAGATCCTTGGTCTGAGCCTGAGCTACGCTCTGGATTAAGATACAAGCAATTAATAGTCTCCTGATCATTCCCGCTCTTCCTGTCTATTTTGAGGAGACCGGAACCGCCTTCTTCTCCTCTACCACTGGTTTTATCTCTACATCAAACCTTATGGCCGGTCTATCCTTCAGGTCGGTCGTAAGAGAACCCTTTTCGTATGCCACTATCTTGACCTTCGTAATCTTACCCTCCTCTACATAAAAGGTATAACTGGACTTTACCTTGAACTTGTACTGATTCAAATATGAGAATATCCCAAAGCCGTTTCCACGATATACAAGGTATACGCTGATGGTATGATTACCGGGTACCATACTTGAGGATGGAAGGATCTCGAACAGGTCAGTATTCTCAAGGGAGCCATCCTGATTTATCTTGCTGAATATCTGAGTACCATCAAGGGAGAACGAGACCGACTCTATCCTGAATGAGGAGCCCATTTCATTAGAAAAGAGGAGATTGATCTTCGCACCCGCTATCTTTCCCATCAACACGGTCTCCTGTAAAAGGGTCAGCCTCGCCTTGGATCTGAATACCCTCTCCTTGAGCTCATTCACCTTCTCCTCAAGATTCTTTATCTGTATAGCATAAGCCTCATTCATAGCATTCGTATCATCAGTCGTCTGGGGGGTTGAGGCGGGCTGAGGAGATGTAGTAGAAGTCTTTACCTCCTCTGTCTGCTCAGCCTTTACCTCTGTGGCAGGTTGAGCCTTCTGGGCCGCAGATGGGGTGGTAGCCTGATTAGTCGCCGGTGCAGGCTGCCTGGCCGCCTCCTCTGACCAGCCGGTCGAAGTCAATAATAATATGGATAATACTGTTATCATCCAGATATCTTTGAGACTGTACAACATTCTTAGACCCCTTTCGAGTACAAGACAATGCGCTGTTTTTACCAGATTTTAAGATATATGTCAAAAAATAAATGCATAAATAACAGAAATTATTTTACAGGATTTGCCTTGAGGGTCACCTTGTTATTCTTTATGATAACATCGAACTTCACATCCCTGTAATTACCCTTTTTCATCAATTCGGCCTTGGTATTCTTGACCTTCTCCATAAAATTATCAAAATTCAGATTCTCAATGGACTCCCCGTTGTCAAGCCTCATAGCAACATATTTGTCAAACAACTTCCTGTATTCATCCAGCTCGGTGGCCCGGCTTGCCTGTTTTACCCTATCCATCTCCTCCAGTTCCTCAAGAGAGGCCACCCTCGTCGCATCGGGATTATAATCCTCTACACGGTTGTCCTCGATCATCTCCCCTACATCCTCCGATGAAATATCATTACCCACAAATATCTCAGCCGAAAGTGGTCTTGATGTTTTTGCCCCCCCTGACTCAACTTTCTTCTCTGACCCTTTATCCTGCTGTACCTCAATCTCGGCTGAAACACTCTTTTTAGGAGGTATGATCTCCTTTGATACAGGCTTTGACTCCGGAACCTTAATCTCGCCCGTAAAGGTCCTCCTTATATCCTCCTTTGGCATATCGGAGAATATGGTTGGACCCTTGGAGGGTGTAGATATCTTCTCCCTTGCAACAAACAGTAACTTGTTTATATTCCTCACCAGCTCATCGAATGGGGCAGGGATCCTGACTTCGGGGATCTGAACCGAGAGATTACCTCTTATCGCCGGGCCAAGGGCATCATTTATAGCTCGAACAGAACCATAAATTGTTCTGGATATACTGAATGAGACTATAATCCCTATTACCAGGACACCAATTAATACCACGAGGGCAATGAACTGTATCTCCCTCAAATCGGAGAACTTACCCTCAAGGGGCATAGTAAGGGCAACCTTTATGTGCTTCTCAGGGACTAACTCCTGAGAGGCCGTTATCATTGCAGGAATATTTGTCGGGAAGATGGGGGACTTATCACCCTTCATCCTTCCGTGCAAAAACAGTGTGTCAGACGCCTGCATAATATTCACAAGTACTTCCGGGGCTGTCTGCCTGAAGGTGGACCCGATCAGATTATCACCCGAGAAGATACTTATCTCATACCCAGTTATATCCCTTATCTCATAAGCCATCCTGTCATCGAGCATTTTAACAACAATGGCAGACCCAGAAACTGTATCAGCCATAAAGACCGGCGCGAGGGCTACAATATAAATCCTGTTCTTTAGAGTAAAGATATCACAGGTTACCTTATTCTCTTTAACAGAATCGAACAGGGGTGAGGATATAATTACATTCAGGATCTCATCCTCCACAGGGGATAGCAAGACCTTATCTGCGATATCATAATATGCAATTATATATTCGGTTTTGGGATTGAAATTCAGGTCAATCTTCCCCATTATTATCGAGTTCATACGGACTTTATCTATCTGACCCTTCTGGTTCAATATCTTCTTCTGCCTCATCTCAAAGGGTACAAGGCTTATACTGTTTGCTACATTTACCGCCTTTAATCTGTTTAATAACCTGAAATTCTCAAACACCTCACTCAGGTTCCTGACAGCTGACTTTACCTCGTTCTTGCTATTCTCAAGTACCATATGATAAGAGCCATAAAAGATAAACATAGTGAAGGCAATTACCGTTACGAGCATTATTGTGGGTATCAAAATCCAGAGCTTAAATTTAAGCATACCTTCTCACCTTTTGACAAAGACGAAGGAACTTATATACTAATTCAAATTTAATGTCAAAAATTTGTTTGCTATATCTTCAGGTCCCCAGCGTACTTATATTACAGGTCTGAGGTATTATTTCTGACCCTAAAATCTAATTGATAGAATCAGCCCCTCAGGGGTGATCCTGTACACCTTATTCTCACTCATCTTCAGTAAGTTTCTGCCCTTATCAAAACCTTCCTTTATAAATTTCTTCGAGGATGTTGATGTGGTCTCCTGTGGAGATAACATTACAGGAGTCAATTCTATCAAAGTAGATTCTCTCTCTTATAATTCGATCTATCAACCTATAAAGTGAGTTCAGGTCCTCTGGATCAAAGAGGAATCCATTCTTCCCTTCGACTATAAGCTCAGAGTTACCACCCCTCTTAGAGGCAATCACTGGAGTGTTATAGATAAGTGCCTCGTGAATCACGAGGGGGGAGTTCTCCTCCCATATTGAGGGGACTATGAGATAGTCCATCCCACGAAATACATCCCCTCTTTTCTCAGGGGAGAATTCGCCTCTATATTCCACACCAGAGGTAGACTTCAGGCGTTTAGAGAGAATCAGGTCATTTTTATCATTACCCCAGACGAGGATTCTGACCCTTCCTCTGAACCTGTTTGCCAGGCTTATCAATATATTAGCCCCCTTATGCCTACTGATAGTCCCGATATAACCTATATTCAAGACACCTTTACTTCTGACCTTCTTTACCACTTCAACCTCTTTATTGAAGCCATAATCCAGATGGACTATCCTTTTGTGTCCTGTGTACCTCTCGTAAAATCTCCTGTAATACTCTGATGGTGAGATTATAACTGAGAATTCACTCAGACACTTCAGCATAACCTGCTCTCTTTCCTCAATTTGATGCGGGTCTGGACCCTTCTTGAGTAATCTCACTAACTTTACAAGATATGCAATCTCAGGGAATCTCTTTGAGATATTCACAAACAGTGATTTATCCTTCACCTTATTGTAGATGATTCTGTCCACCGCTGAAATATTTATACTGGATGTCCTATAGCAGAGGGAGCATTTGATGGGGGACTTTTCATTACAATTGTATTTCCCTAAAAATAGCCTCTGTCCGAGATTTGGACAGTAATAATAAAAGTCCTGAAGGGTGAGAACGGCGGGGATATTATGCCTCTGGAGTACGCCCAGATAACCCGTAGAGTGAAACATAAGGTGCTGAAAGTGTACGAGATCGGGTCTGAAACTCACCACCACCTCATCAAAATTACGGTCGAGTACGGGGTTCAAATATGTCTCGGAAAAATCCCTGTAGACCGAATCGTGATAAAACGCCTCCACTCTAATGCCATCATATTCATAGGAGAATCTCTTAAACCTCTCTTCTGAAGGGTTGAATACTGAGGTATATACCAGTACTTCGTGCCTCTTACCAAATTCTTTTGCTATATTGTATGTATAGTTTTCCACCCCCGTTGCAGAATACGGCAGGAATGCGTGGACCACATAGATTATCCTCATTAAAAGAGTCTCCTGGAGTCGAGGAGAATGGTCATCGGCCCATCGTTAATGAGGCTTATGCGCATCATCTCTCTGAATCTCCCTGTCTCGACCTTAATCCCGCTCGTTCTCAACCTGCTTACCACCTCGTTATACAATCTCTCTGCCTCCTCCGGAGGCATAGCCCCATCAAATGAGGGTCTTCTCCCCTTCCTCACATCTCCATAGAGTGTGAACTGACTGATAACCATTATAGAGCCATTTACATCACTAATAGACAGATTCGTCTTCTGGTTCTCATCCTCAAATATCCTGAGGTGTAGAATCTTGTCCACTATATAGTCTATATCAGGAGCAGAATCTCCCTTGCCAATCCCGAGGAAGACCAGAAGTCCTCTACCTATCTCAGAGACCACCTGACCATCCACCTCACACCTCGCAGAAAGCACCCTCTGAACCACTGCTCTCATAATTACATCCTAACAATTTCTGATAAGATCCTCGTATGTTTCACGGCGCCTGATAAGCTTTATCTTCTTCCCATCGACCATAACCTCTGCAGCCCTTGGTCGGGCATTGTAATTTGAGCTCATTGAAAATCCATACGCACCTGCACTCATAACAGCAAACAGATCTCCATCCTTCAGGTCAGGTAGCTCCCTCTCTCTTGCGAGAAAATCCCCAGACTCACATATAGGTCCAACCAGATCCCCGAATATCATATTTTTGAGACAAGACCTCCTAACGGGGAGGATCTGATGATATGCCTGATAGAGGGTCGGTCTTATCAAGTCGTTCATACCCGTGTCTGTGATGATAAAGGTTTTGTGAGACCTCTTTATGTAAAGCACCTTACCCACAAGGATACCAGCATTACCGATGATTGACCTGCCTGGCTCAAGGATTATCCTGACCTCTCTGCCTTTTAATAGATCCTTCAATTCCGATGAGAGTTCCTTCGGGAGCGGTGGTGCCTCATCTTTATACCTGATACCGAGACCACCACCCAGGTCTATGTACTGAATCTTTACCCCCCTTTCGGATAATCTGTCCACGAGTCTCAAGACATTGTTCAGTGCATCAATGAACGGGCCTGTCTCTGTAATCTGGGAGCCAATGTGGGTATGAATACCTGTTATCTCCACATTCCTCATCCTGCTGGCAATAAGATATAAATCAAGGGCATCTTCAATGGGTATCCCGAACTTGTACTTTTTGAGTCCTGTGGAGATATAAGGGTGAGTCTTTGCATCTACCTCTGGGTTTACCCTCAGCCCGATCCTCACCTTTCTTCTCATCCTGCCCGCGATCTCATCAATCTTCTTCAGTTCCTCCTCAGACTCAATATTGAACATCAGAATATCTGATTTTATGGCATATCTTATCTCCTCCTCAGTCTTCCCCACCCCTGTATATACAATCTTATCAGCCCTCATCCCTGCCTTTCTGGCAAGAAATAGTTCGCCCCCGCTCACCACATCTGCCCCGCTCCCCATCTCCGAAAGGAGTTTTATTATATGGATATTAAAATTTGATTTGATAGCAAAACATACGAGGTGATCAATATACCTGAATTCCTCCTGATATGAGAGATAATGCCTCCTGATCGTCTTTGCACTGTAAACATAAAGGGGTGTCTTAAACCTCTCAGCCAGATGTGAGATGGGGACCTCCTCAGCATACAACTCACCATTCTTATATTTGAAGAAGTGCATACAGTACTCCAGAATATTACAACATAAAAGCCTTATGTAAAATCCTTACAGCCTTCTCCACATATTTGAGTTCGATAATACAACTCACGCTTATCTCAGAGGTGTTTATCATCATAATATTAATCCTGTTCTTCGAAAGGACATCGAACATCTTTGCCGCAACGCCGGAGTGAGTTCGCATACCAACCCCTACGATGGAGACTTTTCCGACATTCTCATTTACATCGAGCCTGGAAAAACCTATCTCACCCTTTAGGCCATCAAGTATCTTTATTGCTGCCTTTGTCTCACTACGCGGCAGAGTAAAGGATATATCAGCCCTCTCATCCCCTTTTACTATATTCTGACTTATCATATCCACAACGATATTCCTGTCAGCTATAGCCTTGAATATCTTTGCGGCGATACCGGGTCTATTGTACACATCCTTAATCGTTATCCTCGCCTGATTTTTGTCGTGTGCCACAGCCGAGACCAGTACCTTTTCCATATCTCTATCCTCCTTAACAATAAGTGTACCCTTTTTATAATTGAAGCTCGATCTCACCATAAGAGGTACATTGTATTTTGCCGCCACCTCCACCGACCTTGTCTGAAGTACCTTTGCGCCGAGGGAGGCGAGCTCGAGCATCTCCTCGTATGTAATCTTATCTATCTTGTGTGCCTCCTTCACAATATTAGGGTCTGCCGTATACACCCCATCCACATCAGTATATATCTCACAGAGGTCGGCATTCATCGCATAAGCTATCGCAACAGCCGATAGATCGCTCCCGCCTCTACCCAGAGTGGTCACCTCCCCCGTATCCTTTGCTATACCCTGAAATCCCGCCACCACTACAATATGACCATCCTTCAATGCCTGTTTTGCCCTCTCCCCACTTATATACTCTATGTGGGCACGGGTATGTACAGAATCTGTATATACCCCGAGCTGTCTCCCGGTGAGGGCTACGGCCTTCATACCCAGAGCCTGAATAGTCATTGCCGTAAGGGCGCAGGTAACTCGCTCCCCCGAGGAGAGAAGTATATCCATCTCCCTCTCAGATGGATTCGGGTTTACCTGATGGGCAAGGGCAATAAGTTTATCTGTCTCACCAGCCATTGCGGAGACCACAACAATAACGGAATTACCCTTTTTTGCCTCCCTCACCGCCCTGCGGGCGACATTCCTGATCCTCTCTATATTTGCAACGGATGTGCCACCAAATTTTTGAACTATCAACATACTGGCCTCTCAATAAAGTTGATACTGAGTTGCACTTTATACATCACTGTTTTATCTTTTGCAATATATAATGAAATTCGAGAGCAAAGATTTAGTTATCAGCGGTATTTTCGCCAGATGAAATAGATATGCATTTAAGTGAAAAGTTGGTAAGAAAAATTCCCCTCTCGTAGAGGGGTGGCTATCGAAAAGGCAGACAGAGTGTGTTAATCCCCCTCTAATAGAGGGTGGCAATTAAATAAATCAATGGTTGAGTAATTGCTGGAAATCATCCATAGAGACAAACCTTACAACTTAACTCTATTAACATTCAAAATCTATAAACTTCTTTGACAACTATAGTTGCCATCCGTAACTGAATCTTTACAGATGAAGTCTGGTTCATATTGTAAAATCCTGTTAATATAGATATAATGAATAAGCAGGTTGAAGGAGGGCATAATGAGAATCTCAAGAATATTGTTAGTATTTCTTATCTGTATTCTGTTCTCTAATTGCAGTAATGTTAAGGATACATCAGATTGCGGCATTCAGGATGCCATAGAGAATGGGGACTATTCAGATACATTTATTGAGGATACTTCCCAGGGTCCGGCAAAGACAATCAAATTATCTGTACGAAATAACTTTATAGATAGAAAGCCAAATGAAGAGGTGACCATAATAATCTACCGAGATAGCAATTTTTTACTACCTGAGGAGAGGGATATAGACCGTACAGAGAGATTCGAGACAGACAGGACCACAACAATCTCGCTCAAACCCGATGAGGGCGTCCTTGCATTTATTGACAGGGATAATAATGGCAGGCTGAGTCCATCAGATTATTTTGGCAAATTGAAGGCAGATGAGTTGCAGGACGGGGGGCGATACATCCTGTTGATAAATTCTTACATACCGTTTGAAAGGAATGGTGATCAGGGCTTAAACGGAAATGAGATATCCGTCTTTGAGAGGATAAAGGATAAACTCAGAGATGCAAAGGGACTTTCGATGGTGATTACCAGAATAGGCGAGGAGTACTTCGTCTATTCAAAGACAGGCACGATATCATTTAAGAGGGTATTCAATGGCAATAGTTATGAGTACCCCATCAGTTTTATAGAAGGGAAGAACCCGCTTGAGAATACTGATGAGACCGCACTCTCCACATTTGAAGAGGAGATAGATGCAGGTTCGAATCCGCTCAATACTCAGTATCAGGGGGCGGGGTATGAGCCGAATGACAGGAGGATATCATTTATTGAGAGTGACAGGACATCCTATCCACTTGCATACGAGAGGATTGCACAGATATTCGACAATCCCGATGCAGGAGACATAATAGGCCTTTTAGAGCCCTATGGAGATGGACTGTACGAGATCGGGTCCCACGGGCATCTGGACATCACCCAATCGAGGGCACCCCTGATCTTCTCTGGCAGGGGCGTTATTAAGGGTAAGATTTACGAAAAGCCAGTAAGGGCTGTGGACATTGCACCGACCCTGTTAGCCGCTATGGGAGCAAATAAGATTTTAGGTGTAAATAGATACAATCAACTCTCAAATGAAAATTATCTTAGGAGGCAGGATGGAGAGACTATAACCGATATACTGAGTGGGGAGAGGGCTGAATACGCCATAATCATAGTGTCCGATGGACTCTCCCATACTGAACTGGAGCGGGCAATAAAAGACGAGAATTACAATATCCCTAATATCAGAAGACTCAAAGAAGAGGGGGTGTACTTCAAGTACGGACATATAACCAACTACTTCTCTGTCACTATACCATCTCACACTACGATAGGCACGGGTGTATACGCCGGTCACCACGGGATTGTGAATAATTTGTACTACCTGAGGGATAAGGGGAGGTTGTTAACATTGTTAGACCTCGGGGTGGGACCTGCTCAGTATCTCGTACCTGAGATAGAAACCATATTCGAGGCATATCACCGAAACTTCGGCAGATATGATGAAAAATACAACCCAAATGGGAAGTTCTCTGCCTCCATCAATCAGCCCTGCACAAGAGGGGCGACCTATGCCACTCTGGAGTCCCTCGTATACAACTTTGCCTCATATTCTTACGAACCACTCCCGATTATCGAGGAACTAAAACAGGTTACATCAGCGGACAATACAGCGATCAATCAGATGATATACCTGTTTGAAAAGGGCGAACTCCCGATTCCGTCTCTGGTTATGATAAACCTCACCTCCACAGACTCTGCAGGACACGGCTGGGGACCTCACTCAGATATGATAAAGAGGGTTCTGGAACAGACAGATTTCAGAGTTCAAAAGATCATCGAATTCTACAAAAATGCAGGGATACTTGATAAGACCCTCTTTATATTTACTGCTGATCATGGTATGGAGATTCAGGATAAAAACAGGTCCTTTGAATACAAAATAGATGGAACGAATGTAACCGTACCGCTGCTGGATGAGGCGGGTGTGAGATACATTGGAGGATTACCGTTCATATACTTTATGACCCTTGATTATAGCCTCAATAGAGAACTCACCTCCGGGGATTATGAGTATGAATTCTATATCTTTGATGAGGATAGGAGATTCCCTCTGAAAGATGCGAGTGTAAAAATATCTCAGAATGAGAATACCGCAGGTTGTATCACCGGCGAAAATGGGAGTTGCAAACTCACAATAGATCTCAAGGCTGGGGCTGCCACTATCAGGATAGACCACAGCAGCTATAACTATCTTGAGAGGACGATAGAGATCAAATAATACAGAACAAGAATCATTGAGCCCTCACCCCTCTGTTTTTTTATTGAGTGTAAATGAGGATTTGTATCTCTACCTGTCAATCTTAAACAGTTCCTCGGTTTTGTTTGCAGATTTTTTTGAGAGTAGGGCATCAAAATCTGTATCCTTCTTGAAGGGAGCCACAATCCCCCCCGTCTCCTCATCCGACAGGATCGCACCTGTTACGGGGTCCATCCGTTTCATAACTATCCCTGGTGGAGGGTAAAAATCGGGCTCAGTCCTCCCCTCGAGTGCCTTTTTAACATATGCCATCCAGATGGGGAGTGCCGCCTTTCCCCCCGTCTCCCTCTTCCCGAGGGGTATCTCGTATTTGTCATACCCAACCCATACGCCCGTAACCAGATTCTTCGTAAAACCTATAAACCAGGCATCAAAAGAGTCATTAGTAGTGCCTGTCTTACCTGCAACGGGCTGTTTTAGAGAAGAGGCAGCCGCAGCGGTTCCATAGGTACAGACATCCCTCAACATCCTCACCAGTATAAAGGTGCTGTCTGCACTGAGTACTCGCTCTGGTGGATTCAAGACTGTCTCGACTCCCCTCTCTACCCGTCGAATAAATGTTATGTCTGCATCATAAAAATCAGAATTGTCCTCAAGGATATTCCCGTATCTGTCCTCCACCCTCCTGATAAATTTGGGAGTTATCTTTGTGCCCAGTCGAGCAAAGACGGTATATACATTTGTGAGGTCCCAGAGGGTCACACAGGAGGCACCGATTGCAAGTGCCAGATTCGGGGCGAGCTCCGTCGTTATCCCCAATCGCTTCGCATACTCTATTACATCCGATATCCCTACATCCATAAGGGTCTTCACGGCCGGTATATTAAATGAGTTAACAATCGCATTTCGCATAGTCACATCACCCTTATAATCACTCTCAAAATTCTCCGGCTTCCATCGGAGGTTATTATCTGCATCATCAAATACTATGGGTGAGTCTACAATGATGGTGGCAGGGTTATAGTCCTTCTTTTCTATTGCTGTAGCGTAGACTATGGGTTTGAATGCTGAGCCAGGCTGTCTGCAGGACTGAAACGCCCTGTTGAATTCACTCCACTCGAAGGAATAACCACCTATCATAGCAACCACATATCCGTTGTTGGGGTCTATTGAGACGAGGGCACCCTGTACATCCGGCTCCTGCTCGAGGGCAAATGTCTCATTGTCAATGATCTCACTGTTCAGAGGTAAGAGTGTCCCAGGCTCCCAATCGTGGGTCAGATCCGCCTTTGTAGCGAGTCTCACAAGGACTACATCTCCTGCCTTCAGTATCCTGTTGAGGTTCTCAAGCTTCTCGTAGGGTGAGGAGTTATTAAAAGGTCTTGCCCATCTCGAGGCCTTTGCAAGCAACCTTCCTTTGATTTTATCAGAGAGATAAATCGTCGCCTCGCTCCCGCTCTTACTGATATCAGTTATGATAGCAAAATACTTCTCACCTGCAATCACCCTCTGGTTATCTCTGAACTGCCTCGACAGGATCTTCATATAATCCTTAATCTTATCCTTCTCGACAGTCCTGAGAGGCCCTCTGAAACCCTGTCTTTTATCTATCTCTTTTACTCCCCTGATGAGTGCCTCCTCAGCGGCGGTCTGTTTCTCAATGTCCACGGTCGTATATACCTTGAGTCCGCCTCTATATAGGAGATTGTCTCCATACTTCTTCTGTATATACCTCCTCACATGCTCGGTAAAGTACGGCGCCCTCGCCCTGAAGTAGTCTTCGATGTCATATACTGTGGGCTTCTCCTTTATTGCCCGATCATACTGATCCTTTGTAATATACCCGTCCTCAAGCATCCTCCCCAGGACATAAAGCATCCTCTCGTACGCCATCTTTGGATTGCTATAGGGAGAGTACTTACTCGGCGCGGGAGGCAACCCCGCAAGCATTGCCATCTCAGCCAGGGTGAGTTCATTCATATTCTTCCTGAAGTACCCCTTTGCAGCTGCACCAACTCCATACAATCCGTGTCCGAGATAGACCTGATTCAGATAGAGATAGAGGATCTCGTCTTTTGTAAACTCCTTCTCAAGTTTTAATGCCAGGATCATCTCCTTTATCTTCCTCGTATATGTCTTCTCTCGCCCTACAAATGTCTTTGCAACCTGCTGCGTAATCGTTGAACCACCCTGAGCCTTTCTCCCCTTCCTGATATTCTTTAGCGCCGCCCTCAGGATACCCAGTGGTTCTATCCCTCTATGATTGTAAAAGTTCTGGTCCTCTGCGGCAATGAAGGCCTTCTTCAACAGATCCGGGATATCCTCCAGTTCTACAATCTCCCTCCGCTCAATGGCAAACTCACCTATGACCCTGTCGTCATATGAATAGAACTTCGTTGCAATGTCCGGAGTATACTTTTTTATATCCTCAACAAGCGGGATGTCTTTTTCGAGGCCTTTCAATATAACATATATTACAACCCCGCTAAAGAAGATGAAAATAAAAAAGAGAGAAAGTATGAGCAGGAGGAATTTTAACCTCCTGCTAAGCCTTCCCTTTCTTACGACAACTATTATTTCCTCGTTATGCCTTGAGTTCAAAATTCTTCCCGTTCAACAGGGGTACGGTATCCCTCGAGACAGACTGAGTCTCTCTTATGCAGGATAACATCTGAGAGTGAATCTTCCCGTTGCTCGCCACAATCTCCTTACCAAATACATCCACGGGCTTATTCATAAAGTCAGTGACCATCCCTCCCGCCTCGAGGACAAGCAACTGCCCCGCCGCCACATCCCAGGGCTTGAGTTTTATCTCCCAGAAGCCATCGGCCCTTCCAGCTGCCACATATGCGAGGTTAAGTGTCGCAGAACCATCTCTGCGCACCGCCTGAGACTTAAGGGCAAATGAGTTAAAGAGGTTCAGGTTATTCTCCACGCTAACTCGAATATCATAAGGGAAGCCTGTCAGTAACAGACTTTTGTCCAGCTCCTTCTCTGCACTCACATGGATCCTCCTCCCGTTGAGCCTGGCGCCAAGACCCTTCATAGCAAAGAAGAGTTCGTCCCTCAATGGATCGTACACTACACCCATAACCACCTCTCCATCCCGCTCTATCCCGATGGATATGGCAAAGTGAGGATATCCGTGGGCAAAGTTGGTGGTCCCATCGAGGGGATCCACTATCCACAGATACTTTGAAGAGGGCCTGCAGGAGATCCCCTCCTCTGAGAGGATACCGTGATCGGGGAAGTTGGATTCAATAAACTGGGCGATCTGTTTCTCCACCTTTTTATCCACATCTGTAACAAGATTGGTAGGTTCCCCTTTGAACTCTATCTTCAGCCTCTTTCTGGTCCTGATCAGATAATGCTTGAGCAGGGTCTGGCCCGCCTTTCGGGCGATCTCACAGGCAGCCTTAGAAACCTTCTTGTCAAATACACTGTACTTAGGTTCCATCTATGCCTCTCCTTTCAAAAGGTTTATAGTCTCCCATACCAGCCCACCAAAATCTCCATTTGACATAAAAAGCAGGAGGTCGTATGGCTGGGCATTCTGTTGAATAATCCTCTTCAACTCCTCTATCCCTTCCCCCGAGAATCCCTTTATACCATATTTTTTCAAATTTTGTAAGACCCCATTTACATCAAGTTCATCTTTTATCCCATCCCCCTTCCTGTAGGGTCTGGAAATAATCGCCATATCGGCTTCAGTAAAGGCCTTTGAATACTCCTCGAAGAATATATTCCTCCTCGAGGTATTGGACCTCGGCTCAAATATGGCTATCAGCCTTCTATACCTCCCTGTATCAATATACGCCCTTCGCACTGCATCAATGGTTATTCTCACAGCCGTAGGGTGATGGGCAAAATCGTCAATTACACCAACGCCGTTGTATTCCCCGAGAAACTCCATCCTCCTTTTGACCCCCTTAAAATTCTCAAGAGCAGACGCAATCCTCTTCATATCATATCCAAGACCACCAAGGAGGGTAATCACCGCAAGGCTATTTAAGGCATTCTGATAACCATATACCCGCAGGGGGTAGCTAATACTCATTCCATTTACAGAGGCATCCACTACCATAAACTCACCCTGATAGGATATGCCCTTTATGTATGAATCGCTGCTGGCATCATCGCCATAAAAGAGCCTCTTTACACCATTTTGGGATATCGTCCCCTTTACAATCGGGTCATCCTTGAGTACCAGAATTCCATCTCTATTGACTATCTGTGAAAACCTCACAAATTGAGATTTATAGACCTCAAAATCAGGATATATATCGGCGTGGTCATATTCAATAGATGTAATAATGGCAGAGAATGGTCTGTAGTGTATGAACTTTGGAACCTTATCAAAGAATGCGGTGTCATACTCATCCCCCTCTATCACAAAGTATTCCCCTTTACTCACCTTGAAGGACTGCGAAAAATTCAAGGGGATTGCACCAATCAGGAAGGAGGGATTCTCGCCCATCTCTTCGAGTGCAGTCGCAAGCATAGATGTGGTTGTACTCTTCCCATGCGTACCCGCCACCACCAGCACCCTATAGTCCTTCAGGATAAACTCCTCCATAAATGAGGGCATTGAATAATAGGGAATCCCCTTATCTATTATAAACTGAGCCTCCACATTCTCTCTCCGCACGACATTGCCAATTATGGCGAGGTCAATTCTATCGATTATCCCCTCCAGATTCTCCTTCGAATAACCCTTCTTTATCTCAATCCCCATATCCTTCAACATCGTAGACATAGGTGGATAGGCATTCGTATCAGAGCCAGTGATATTATACCCCCTTGACTTCAAAAGGCCCGCAAGGGATGCCATAGCGGTTCCACAAATACCAACTATATAAACATTTTTCATAGTCCTCTCTCTCTAACAAACCTGTTATGTATCTCATTGTGAATGAGTCTCCTGAACTCCTTTATCTTGGAATTATCGCGGTCTGGACAGACCCTGTTTGTCAGAAGAATGACCCCGAACCCATCACTCAAATCCACGATAAATGAAGTACCAGTAAAACCAAGATGACCTATCGCCTCAGGGGAAAAATGGTCGCCGTACTGAGAACCCTCTGCATCAGGTGTGTCGAATCCACCTCTAAACATTGAGGGCTCAAAGTCCCGGGACCTCTCCAATAGCGATTTCAATACATCTGGCCTTATGACCTTCCAGTCTGTATCGAACCAGGAGGAGAGAATCTCCCTGATTATTCGGTATACCTCTCTGACATTCGAGAATAGCCCTGCGTGTCCTGCGATACCACCCATTGCCCGGCAATTCTCATCATCTACACCGATTACACCGCCTGAGACAGGCACCATAACATCTGGTTTCATAAGAGCCTTATTCCCGCAGAAGTCCGATTCATTGACGGATAAGTGTCTGAAAAACTCCCTCCTTATAAACTCCCTCAAATCCTCCCCGGAGATCACCTCAATCAGGTAACCCAAAATCATAAAATCAATATCCGAATAGAGCGTCTTTCCATACTCTAAAATATCCTCATTGAGTACCATCTTTAATATACTATCCCTCACCACCGCCGTACCCCATAACTCTTCCGGGAACTCCTTGAAATAATCCCTATGAGATGGCAACCCCGCCCTGTGATTTAACATATCCTGAACTGTTATATTGAGTTTATCCACTCTCTTGAACTCCCTGAAGTAGTATCCCATCTCCCTATCCAGTCGTATCTCTCTGTTCTGCACAAGGAGGGCAATCCCCATAGATGTGACCAGAGGCTTTGTGAGGGACGCAAGGTCATAAAGGGATGATTTTGATACCATCTTACCTGAACCATATTCATACGAACCATAGTACCTTTCATACAGGATAGTATCTCCCTTAAAGACGAGAAGTGAGGCCGAGGGGAAGACCCTATCCTCAATACCTTTCTCAAATAATGAATCTATCTCTCTCATACAAACGCCTCTTCAAGGGGAACAAGAATGCACTTAGAGGCATCAAGGGAGTACATAATATTCAGAGGAATTGTGAGATTATCCTTGATATGGCCAACATCTATCCCGTATATGGCAGGAACTTTAAGCCGTCTGACAAACTCATCAAACAGATAAATCAAATCTTTTATCCTCCCGCAACCCCTGAACTTCCCGAATACCACCCCCTTCAAACTACACACATCAGGTCTTAGAGATAGCTGAGTTAGCATCCTGTCAATCCTGTACAGGTCCTCATTGACATCCTCAAGGAGGAGAATTTTGTCCCTCAAATCTATATCATACTCAGTCCCCGACAGGGCAGATATGATACTCAGATTACCACCGACCAGCCTCCCTTCAACTACCCCTTTTCTCAGGATATACTCTCCTTTATATTCAAGCCCTTTCAACTCCCCAAACACAATTCTGAAGAAGCCCCTCCTTGCCCTCTCTGAGAGGTTATAAAACCCATTGAGGTTAGGGGAATGAAATGTCACCCACCCCTTGTTGTTTAGAAAGATATGCAGGGCAGTGATGTCAGAGAAACCGAAGAACGGCTTCACACTCTCAAGCCTCAGAGTATCAAGAAGCCTCAGTATGCGCATAGAACCAAAACCACCACGAGCACATATAATCCCTCTATATCTGCTATCTTCAAGGGCAGTCTTGAGATCCTTAAACCTATCCCGATCACTCCCTGCAAGATACCTATCGTTATTATATACATTCTTAAGGAGTCTGACCTTTATACCCCACTCTTGAAATATTTTACCCGATTTGGTTATCCCGTTATTATGCTCTATACGCCCCGCAGGGGAGACCACAGCAAGAACATCTGATTCTCTCAACCTTTCTGGCTTTAAAAAGTCAGGTTTCTTATTAGACACACCCATCAGGGGGTCAACTTATATCAGAAATACACTTCCAATTCAATCACAAAAAATTCAATAAGATGGGGTATCTGTCATTAAGCCCCCAATGCCAACCCCTGGTGCCAGTT
>Ga0123519_10007452_pt1 | contig 16943 bp, 18 predicted proteins | sample YelNatPaOPRAMG02_FD_87396 | JGI IMG/M metagenome (GOLD analysis project Ga0123519, IMG submission 87396) | Hot spring microbial communities from Yellowstone National Park - Yellowstone National Park OP-RAMG-02 (version 2) | ecosystem: Environmental > Aquatic > Thermal springs > Hot (42-90C) ... | reverse complement strand
GGGCACTGGGGAGTCGAGATCATCGGCAGAGCCGACGCTGATGCAGCTCTTTCCCGATTTGCAGGTCGCAGATCCACTCTGTCATCACTGTCCGTACGCTGCGCCTGTTCGGTGGCGCGAGGACCCGCTCTATCGGCAGCTGGGCATCTGGTTGCACGCGCTCTCCTACCGCTATGATGATGATGATAACGCGCCGACAGCTCGCTTTAGTTGGCATGCCCAGACCGAGTGGCCATCTTGGGCTCAGAACTGCGCTTTAGAAACCGATCTCGCCTGAATCGACTATGTTCGTTGTGCGCACCTCGGGCAAGCATAGGTACGGCTCCTTGCTGAGCGTATTCTGGGCATCAAGCGCGAGTATCCCGCAACCGACCGCATCCAAAATATGGAAACGGGCGGAAAAACACGTGCGCGAAAGGCGCAGCAACTCGGCTCGATGAAGCGGCAAGCGTCCGTAGCGACCCATGCGCTTGACTTGTTGCACGAGGGCCTTTTGACCTTGGGTGAGGGCTCGAATCACCGAAGGTGGGCACGGAAGGGTGCGTAACCAACAGGAACCATCCGCTGCACGAATGTGGGTGTCGCGTTCGACCTGCTCACGAGTGGTTCCCCAGAGCGCTGCTTTGCGAGCTGGGTCCTCCAGCTCGGAGAGGCGCCTCGCGACTTGTTCCTCAATGAGGCGTTGATAGTCGGCCCGCCAGAGGATCGCGGGTCCACCCGGCACCGGTACCCAGCAAAGAATAAACTCAGCCTGAACGTCACCGACGTCCGTGGGCTGCTGCGCAGCCTCCAAAAAGTCTGTCACACTGGAGTCATCGTGAACCAGCGCGAGTAGCTGCGAGCGCAGCACGAAACCTAACAGGCGGCTATCGTTACGCAGCGCCCAGAACGCAGCCTCGGCGTCGCTCACTTCACGCACAAGCGTCCACAGGGTGTGGTCGACCTCATCGTCTGGAGTCTGAGAGTTGACGGACTCCCCAGTACCGGACGCGTCTTGCGATCGAAGCACTTTCGAGTGTCGTTTCAGTGACGTTGTTTCGACGACGTGCGTCCCGCGCGACGTACAGGCGGGTGCCGGCGCCCTGGAAAGCGAGTTTTCGTCGCTGGGATCCCTGTCCGCGCTGTTGACGAGCCTTCGACTCAATTGTCCACGTCGCTGCATGTCTCTGTCTCCATAGCGGACGTGCTCGAACAGTACCGGAAGATGTCGTGACCGCAACGGAAATCTTTAAAGATTGTGACCCTCTTCGGCGAATACGAGACGAACCTCCCGCACTGCGGCGCGTTCGAGCCTGAGAACCTTGCCCCCTTGACTGATGCGGACAGAAGTTTCATCTCGATCGACCAGGTTTCCCTGTACCATCATTCCGTATTTGGGGTGTTCTTCGGTAAACGTTACGATGACGGGAAACGAGCGAAACGCCTGGAATGCTCGGTCATGTTGCAAGACGTCGCCGACGCCAGGACTCGATACTTCCAAGCTTTGGATATCCATACCGTGCTCCCAGGAGTTGTCCGCGACAAGCGCTTTTGTCAAGGTTTCGCAATCACCTATCGTGGCGTCCGTGCATAGAAACACTCGATATAACCGTCGATCAGGACTGAAGGACGCCGACTCGACGCGGATGGACTCGCCGAACAACCCTGCTGCAACCTGACGAATGTCGCTGAGCGCAAGCTCCTCAGCACGACACTGTTCGCTTGCTTGAAGTGCAGGAACTGTCTCTGATGGTATCGTAGCAGTACTGCCGGGAGCGATTTCGGTCTGAATTGCGGGAGTGGAAGGAGGTTCATGGCGCGCTGCTGCAGGCTTATGCTCGGTTACGGGTTCGCGTTTCGTTGGCCTTTGCGTTCTATTGTGAGCGCGTTTCGGTCCCATGACCACCACGGTGCCTCCATAAAGGCGGATCCAGCGCCATGTCGACCGTGCTACTGCAGGTGCTCGGCACTCTCGGCAGCGATACGGTAACCGGCAAGCAACCGACTGGTGCCCTCTCGCGGCGTCTGCCGCCCACAAACGGGGCTGCACACACCAAGCAACCAGCGGCCCTGCGCTTCTACGCGAAAGCATGCGATTATTGCACGAGGAAAGCGGTTCTCACACCACAATTGCGCACCTCCAGCAGCTTTCCTGAGCCGGATTTACGCTCGAGGTACCCCAGAAGCGTTCCAGGACGCCCGCGGGCGGATGAACTCAGTGCGTCTTCAGGCTTTGCCTCTGCGGCTTCCTAGTCCACACCCAACGGAAATCAGGCACTCGAGATCTATTCCGTTTTCGAAACGCTCCCAAGTACCCCGTGAGAGACGGAAATACGTACACCTTACAACGCTGTCTCTGGACGGCACGTCCGGGTAGAGGATTAGCGCTGCTGGTGTGCGGCTCGCATTCGTGACGACGCTTCGCTGCGTCAACAGCCGTCAGCAGAGGACTTGTGCACGTGCGTTGGCACTCAGTTCCGATTCTGTTGGCGGTCGGATGGGACCTTCAACTACGGCATGCAACGGAGTCGGGTGCTGAGTTTGTACCGCACAATTTTAAGGACTGCGAAGAGGCGATTTCAGGACCAACCGGAGACTGTTGATAGCGTTTGCGCGGAAGCGAGACAGCTTTTTCGGAGGAACGCCTCGTTGCTAGACCCCCAAGACATCGAACGAAAACTCTTCGAAGCCGAGTCGCGACTGGAACTTGCGCTGCACTATGGCATACCGTTTCCACGGGCTTACCATCTGAGTCCGGGGGCGACGCCACGCTCACCGCGGCGTGTCGCATACCCCCTCTACATGGACTCGTACGTTGAAACACTCCAACCGACGTCGCAGCGTCGCAACACACCACCTATTGACAGACCACCTATATACCACGGTGAGGACCAGGCAAGTCTCCATACGGGGAGGAAGGCTTGACGCAGCGTTGCGCGTGTTGACGTCGACACGAGCAGCGCTGCAGTCGGTATGCGCGTTACAGAACACTTTCGAAGACAAAGCGTCTTATCAAAGGTGCCTGCTGTGATCCTCGACGAACGCCGCGACACGCTGCTGTAGAGCAGACACGCAGTGCCAGCAGCGTTGCAAGTGGTGTGGGTTGTATGCAAGCGCACGCTTCTCGAAAATGAGGACGCTTTCAAGGGCGCTTTTTCGCGGGGATGACGACGCGAACGAGCACCGCCTTCGGAGCAACGGACGTGTTGTTGGGTACGCTTGAACGGATTGAATCATTTGGGTAGAATATGTAATTTCGAGTGGATACGGTTGGAGGCAAATGCGTCCACTGAAATCTGGACGGAGACGCACGCGATGTCTACTCGGTGCTGTAAACTGTACAGGAACGCTTGGTACAACGACGCTCTGCATGGATCCACGTTATTCCAGAGAAATCCGCGCCTTGTCCTGCGTTGCACGGGGAGCCTCCGCTTGTGTGCATCCGGCGCACTCGCCTCATCGGCGAGCGCGCGCGTAGAGTCAATGGATAGTGACTCTGAGCTCGGGCGCTAGAACATGGTTGCTTCGATTGTGACGTGGGGTTTCGTAACTTTTCCTGCTTCTCGAACGCGTTGCACAGGAACCAGAGCATTCCAGAGGAATATATGGCAACTCGCAGGTTTTCCCGTTGCGCGGGCGAAGCGCAACTGACAAGCATCCACACGTGCATCAACACGGCTTTGCGGTTGGTACAGAGTGAAATCGGTTGTAGAAGATGTGCTGTTTACGCTGCCGTAATGGACAGTGCTCAAACGTCCGAGCAAACCTGGCCAGACGCATCCACCATGCACCAAAAATTCCTAGCCGGTGGAAACGCCTGTGTGATTCCTGCGGCCTGCAGTGGTCCAGAATGACTCGTTGGTACGCGATGCAGGTACCAACGTCTGTACCGTTCACGTTCGACAGCGCTCCGAGAAGGCTCAGAGGGCACCATCGTCGAAGGCAGGCCATTCAAGCCGCTCCCTGCGCCGGAGTGCCGCGTGATCTTCCGCTACCGCCTGTTCCATGCGCCGGATTTCCTCCTCTGTGACGCGGCGGAGTTTTCTCAGGAACTCTAACTCTCTCTGCTCGGAATCGACCGCTCCAAAAAGCACCACATTTTCACCGCGGAACACTTGCAGTCCTCGTGGAATATCTGCGAACGCCTCATCATTGACGACCACCCGCTCAGTGGCGTCTTCAAGAGTCAAGTTTCCGTACTGATCAAACGACCGCAAATATCCGAGAAAAAAACGACCGTCGCGGAGGTATACAAGCACCCTCTTATCGAGGTCGTCGACCAGCGCGTCGCTCATGGCGCCACCACCAGCGCGTGCCCTATGGACGCTGGGTCACTGAACGCGTACCGTATACTACCGAAGCACTGTTCCTATAGGTAAGCGTCCAGTCACCCCTGATGAACACACAGCTCTCCTCAAGCTTGGAACGAACAGCGGGTTCTGCCCTGTCCTCGCGGCGCTTTCGTTCTAGTAGCAGCCCTTGAAGCCTCCAAGGGCACACCTCTGTATTCCGATGCTGCTCTACTGCACCTTCTCCCCTGGACGCCCTATCGCGCAGCACAGGCGGCAAGTGCAAGTCTAGAAGTCTATAAGTGTTTGCGTGAATGAGCGTGTGAGTGGGTGTCTGAGGATCCACTGCACAGGTAAAGGCGCGCTGCCAGGCGCATGGCTGCGTCGGATTGTCAGATGGGCGACGGATTGTACCCGGCGAGCTGGAGTACAGGCCCGAAACTTCCATACACAAACACGCAGCTTATGCGAGGCGGATATAACTCGGTTCAGCCGAGTTTTGTCGCAAGTGAGACACTTGGGTTGCGTCCTGTGCTGCGAGGGGCGTTTCGAACCGCGCCTCGTAAACCACGGAGTGCAGCGTCACCGGTCTATCAACTCGCTGCGGCTGCCGGTGGTGGCCAGCGTCGTCAGGAGCGCCCGTCACCAAGCTCGTACGGCAAAGGTGCAGGAGCCTCTTCCAAGAAAGGTAAGGACGAGAAGAAAACAGTGCAACAGTTCACCAGGGGCCAGGGATTTGCGAAAACCGCAAGTACCAAGTCGACTCGGACGTTGCTGCGCCCTGGGGTGCAGTCGCCGCCACGAACAGTGCCGTCGCACATTCCGCGACCCAAGTACGCTGCCGGAGATATTCCGGCTCGCTCACAGCGCCTGTTACCCCGAATGCCGTGGGATATTGAAGTCAAAACCCCCGAGCAGATTGAACGTATGCGAAAGGCGGGCCGCATCGCGCGTGAGGTGCTCGATGCCGCGTGCAAAGCCGTGCACGTAGGAATGACCACCGACGAGATTGATGCCATTGTTCACGAGGAGACCATTCGGCGCAATGCATACCCATCGCCTCTTCATTACAATGGCTTTCCCAAGTCGTGTTGTACGTCGATTAATGAGGTCATCTGTCACGGTATCCCGGATTCGACTCGGCTGCGCGACGGAGACATCATCAATATCGATGTCACTTGCTATGTGGAGGGTGTTCACGGCGACTGCTCCGAGATGGTGCTCGTGGGAAACGTGGACAAACGCGGCCGCGAACTTGTTAGAGTTACTTTTGAATGCCTGGAAAAGGCGATAAGCATCTGTAACCCGGGTGCTGAGTACAGTATGATCGGCGCTGTCATTGAAGATCTCGCGACGCAGCATGGATTCGGGGTTGCGCGGGACTTTTTCGGCCACGGTATTGGCGAGGAGTTCCACGACAATCCGAACATTTTGCATTTTCGCAATCGGGAGCCGTACGGTCGGATGAAAGTCGGACACACGTTCACAATTGAGCCGATGTTGCATGAGACAATGAACACGCGATATCGCGTCTGGTCTGATGGATGGACGGCAGTCACGGAAGATGGTGGTCGCTCGGCTCAGTACGAGCACACCCTGTTGATTGTGGAAGACGGGGTGGAAATCTTGACGAGGAAAACCTCTGACTCGTTTCCGTACTTTTGGGAAACGGAGGCCGCGGCCAACGCGCCCCGCGAGAGCGACAGCTGACCTAAGACGATTGATACGGAAGCTGGACGAATCGAGTCTCTCCTATGCATAAAGTACCCGAAAGGCGCTGGATTTGGTGACAGGAGAGCGCGGTACGAGGCCAGCGCATGTATCTATGTAGTGGCAGTCTGTATCGAGCTGACTCGTTTCTGCGGTACGCGGGGTCCAGCAGCACGCCAAACACGGTGAACCCGCCGATTGCGGCTGCTGGGACGCTTGAAGCCTTTTGCGCTACGTCCGGAACATGCTCGCGAGGTGTGCATGCTATTTTAAAACAGGTAGGGTGTGTGAGAAGCAGGTGGCCTTGAAAAGATCTACTTGCGAGCAGGTGCTTTGGGGCACACGGAACGCAGCGACGCGCTCGAATACGAGCTGAGTTCTGGAGCATGCAATAGCTGCCGCTTCCGAAAGTGTCGATGGACGCAGCCCAGAAGCTCTGAATTCGTATACACGAAACGGGAAGCGATACTGTTTCCAGAATAGGCTGTGATCGCAGAAAGCGCAACGTGAGTATTTTCTATGTATCCCGCTGGCAGGCTGTCGAGTTTCTCGTGTACCATTGCCAGTTTTCCCAGTGTTTTAGCCTTGTATGTCTTACCATGGCTGCGCAAGCAGCTTTGTCGAAAGGTTGTGTCAAAACTGAGCGTTCATTTCATCGACTGCAGCATTCGAATGGCTGCTGTTGAACAGCTTCCAGTGCGATGAGGGTCCGGGACTCGCGCGATGCGCCCACACACCGGGAAACCCACTGCGAAGCACTCTGGTAAGCGCGAACGTCGCATGGCGCTTTGCGTAACCGAAAGGCGTGCGCACTGCATCCATATCATATCTATGGACGACACTCTAGAAGCGCAGTTTCCGACCAGTGCCAGTCTCGGTGCCGGTGAGGCGCAAGGCATCTGCAGCGTGGTTGAACCGACCATGTCCAAACTTGTCCAATACTAACAACACAGAGAAGACGATCACGAGCGGTTTCAATGTGTAGCTTGCGCGGCTTGTCGTCGAAAAGCTGCAGACGGGACAAGTTGCAGCGGCTTGTACTCGCTTCTGGGGCTTTCTGGAAACGTGTTCGCAAGCGGAACTTGGGGCTGGGCTGTGCTCACTCGCAGTGCCGACCTGTAGCCGTCAAGTTTTCCTTCCTAGTTACGTCGGCTTCAGCTTCGAAAATTCTGCGTTGGTAAGGTGCAGCGGCTGCCGGTCGCTTTTAGCAGCGCCCTTCAACCTGCGTAACATGCCAGGAGCAGTCGGTACGCACGGGTCGCGTTTTACGGCCGGCAGAGTGAAACGCCTTCTCCAGACGAACGATGAAGTCGGACACATGGCAGCGAGCGTGCCAGTTCTGGTAGGCCACGCCACTGAGCACTTTTTGCGGGACCTGAGCTTGCAGGCTCTCGCCTATGCGAAGGAATCAGGAGCAACTACGATAACATCAAGTTTGCTACGATACACGGTGGAGAAAGAGCCTCGATTCCAGTTTCTCCGCCCACTGTTTGCGAAAGTACCTCCACTGACTGAAAAGGAGCTGCAGGAAATGAGCCGGAATCGCGACAGCCGCTCACGTGTAAAGCACAGCGAAAGGAGGCCTCGAGCGAAACGGAAGACAACGGCCGGCACTGGCACTGGGAAAAGAGGCGGCGCTGCGCCTCGTCGAACAAAGCCCGCGGGCGCGACGACAGCAGACGCAAGCCATGAAACCGGAGAAGACACACCCGAAACTGGTTCAGCTTTGGCGACCGAAGCACCTGCGCCAGAAGTTGCTCTCCAGGTGGCCGCAGAAGAAGAGTCCCGGATGCCACTGGCCAGCTCGTCGTCGGGGGCTGGTGCGACGACTGCGGATGCCTCTGCAAAGGCCGGAGCCTGGCACATACTGGAAGAAGATTATGATGTAGAGGAATGATCAGAGGGTATAGCCGGTTTCGTTTTGCACTTGTGGGGAAGGCATGAGCATACATTTGCAGTGTTTTCAGCACGGATGGTGCTCGACGTGCCACAACGAGCGCGCCTGCGCGTTGCGTTGGGCTGCTTGTGCATCCCTTGTCTCGATTGGTGATGAGCGCTTAGATATAGCTACGCCTTTCAGAACCGTTTTGAACGGGTGCCATTCAAGTCAAGCGAAACAGGAGGACCCTTGATGTCTTCGAGGTGTCGGCAGCTGAGACGCGACATTTCGGCGAAAGCGCCTTCCATGTTCTTGACCCTCCTGCCTCGCGGGGCGGCACATTTCGTCTGCATAACTGCTGCTCATACTGGAGGCAGTCGTGTCGCTAGCAGCGCCCAATATGCCCACATGCTTTCTGAAGGTGTGACATGTCCCAAAAACATTACTGCACGCTTGAATGAGCTGCTTTACAGCTGTCTAGTGTTCGTAAACGTTTCCTCCCAAACAGAGACGCCTAGTCGATGTCGAGAGTCCACCTGTATCCGTGTTCGATGAACATGAAAACTGAACTGCAAGCTCTGTTCCTGTTTTGCAATTATTATCGAACGTTCTCGTTCATAGACAGCATCGAGACGACAAGTGCTGCAATACGGAATAACGGATTCACGCGTCGTTCCAGGATTTTCGGTCGTCTGTTTGACTTGACTCCTTCGCCGCTTCGCCGCTGGATATCGTAACGTCACCGGATTTAAAACGATTCGCGACGCCTTCGAATGCGGTTTTATAAAATAACCAATACGATTGTCAAATTCGTACGTGGAATCAACCAGTCCGCTCCTTTCGTTACGCGCAGCACGCGTGACTTCAGCGTGCTTCAAGTCTTCGTTCTTCCTATTTCAAGGCAATTCGTGGGCCCAGCAATGTGTATCTCTGGAATGGGGAGACAAGAAACGTGATTTCAAATCTTGACGACTTGTTCGCAAGCTCGCACCAAATCTTCGTTGAGCTTGTCATGTCAAAGAATAAATATATTCCGATCGAGAGACAAACTACTGCTCTCTATACATCCATCGATGGGACGGCATTCGACAGCATCAAATACACCTCTCCGGGGATGCGCTTCCTGCGTCTCTCGTCTCTTCGGTTTGGATGGGATAGGCTTTTGGACTCGGAATTCAGTCAGTCCAGCGATCGTTTCACACGGAGTCGTTGTCACCGTTTTGCACGAGGAGAGCGTAGACAAATGCAAGTTTCTCATCTTATTTTCCAGGCAAATTTTCTCTTTCTGTGTTTCTCTCATCATGGACAACATTATTTTCCACGAATCATTTTTTGAATGCAATAGCGTACGCTTCCGTTTGCAGCGCACAGAGGACTCGCCCAGTATATCGTCCATGAGATGTCTGGAATCATACGGTATAGGATCGGGCCCGAAAACGGAGAAAGGCATTGAGAAGAGCCTTCTCTGCCCAGCATGGATGTGCCCCGAGCGATGAAGCATGCGTTCACGCGCCACAGGGCTTGGCTTAGAAGTGTATATTTGACGGACGTATGCGCACACTTGAACAGAGCCGAAAGTCACCGCTGCGAGGCGCGTACCGATACTGGGTACAAAGACTATGATGATAGCGAGCCAAGCGTAGATGGCAACTCCCGTCTGTGCTTGGTAGGTGTCGCCAACAGCCAGACGCTGCCAAATCGGGAATTCAATGCTGCCATCGCTACACGTCTACTGCTGCCATCGTAGCTCGGCGGAAGGGAGAGACCCCGCGTATTTAAAGCGTGGAATAAGACAGTGGAAATGAAAGCAATCGTGGAAGAAGTCGGCAAAGGCTGGTGTTGCTGATACAGGAAAAGACCCAGAGTTCAGAGCATACGGTGGAGCTAGGGGACCTGTCCCATTTTCATCTGACATGGTGTGTCTATCGGTGCGCGTGCACATTCCGCTCTAACGAAGCCGTGCATTCGTCTGGTAAAATAGGTCGGGCGTACTCCGTCAGACTTACGTCCCGTCTATAAGAGAGCAACGTTTCACTCTCGCGACTGTAATGAAGTGTTAAGAGTGGCTTTCGGCTGTCTCCGGGGCTTCTGGAGGTTTTATTTCCGGACTCGTTGCAGCGTTTTTTCCCCTGGCCGCTTTCATGACTTTGGAGCCGAACGCCAATAAACGTCAGCGAGCACAAGAGCAGGTTCGGAGAGCCAGGCTTCGCGATTTTCTTGAGTCTCTAGAACGCGACAACTGGGAGGACACCAGTAGTGACGATGGCTATGACAGTGAGCTGCAGGAGGGAGAACTTGTCGCAGAGACGTCGCTATCGTTTCCAACCGCTGCGTTACCTGTCAATGCTTTAACAGGAACAACGCACAGAGTTCCGGACTCACAGCAGGTACGTCAGCGACGTAAACGGAGAGATTCGCGCGCTGAAATCGATTCGGAGAGAGCGAGTAACTCCGGAGGCGCTGTGGCTGATCAACGGACTATGGAGTCAACGCCGACCAGCGACCTCGATTCACAGTTAGGAAACGGCCCGAGACGCCCGCCTTGGAAGCTATCTCATTTGGTGCGTCTCAACTATCGGTATGCATGGTTAGCACAACGCGGATCGCTGGAAGGGTGGCTCTACTTCACCAGTGCACCGGCGACGGCAAGCGCTAGGCCAGCACGACACCTGTGTGATGTGTGCGGCTTCGGGGCGTGTTACACATGCCCTCGATGCGGCGGCTTTACGTGCAGTCTAGCATGCACGAGGACGCACAGAGAGACCCGGTGTTTACGTACATGGCAAACATGACACGTGCATCTGATGTCGCAGCTCCGAAGCGGACGCCATGACCGCTGCGGAACGAAGTCTCGAAGCAGCGTTCTTCGTGGATCATGTTCGGCGGGCAAGCGGATTGCCCAACATGAATCCTGTCCACAATCAATATAAATAACAGGTTCGGAAAGATGACATGCTCCAGGTATCATCCCAAGTAACCGGCTTTGTAGCCCGTTAGTGCAGTGTGCTCGCGGATGATTGTGCGCTGGCGTATGGAATGCTGGAACACCATGATCGTCCACTACTCCGCCGAGAAAGGCGTTATCGCTGTAAATATACGGAGCTCTGGCTTTGCTGGATTGCTGAAATGTACCACACCAGTGCTTTAACCCAGGAAAGCATGAAATTCCATAACTGGCATTGTCTGGATGTTTCATCGAAAGTCTGCGGCGTTTCAGCAAAATGCCCGCACAGAGTGCTCGACAACTTGCTCGACAGAAAGCCGCCAGACGCTCCGAAATTAGTCCTCATTTGCTGGATGTTGATCCAGGCTTTCGGGTCTCGGCGACGAACGCTTTTAAGCGCGCATTGCTCCACGTGGAATCGCACAAGAGCAAGCCGCTCACTGTCCATGGCCTCGCCTGATGACGTCCGTTCAGCATACAATACTTAATCTCATGCGACTGCATCTGTTGCACGCTCTTGCTCTCTCCCTGTTTCAGCGTGCAGTGATGCGCGCAATGCATGAATGTCATCCCGAATGCATCGATAGGAATCGTGTAATATCTATTCCTGCACTCGTCGAGCACGCTCTTCAGCGTAGCAGGACTGCAGAGCATGCGCGTTACGGCTTGTGTACAGCAATAGACTACCATCAAAGGACGCTACTTGCGGGCCCTTTCCTTCTCCAACCCATTGAACATGTTTGCGAACACCAGCATCCTGCCTCTGTCCAACCGAAACCGGCGGCAGCGCCAGGGCAGTCTCAGGTACCGCCGATGACCGTCTGCGTAAGCCATTTGGACGCTCATGTAGTATCTGCTTGAATCTTATGACTGGGCGCTTTCTGTTCAATGCAGTACTCAAAGCGTCAAAACTGGTCAAATTGCCGCCATTCCGCTTGATAGTATGCCTCGCTGCGTACGTCACGCCAGGCTCTCGATCATACGGATCCCTGGGAAATTTGAGCAGCAGAACCTGCTTTCCGTCCGTGTCTCTGGCTCCATCCCTTTGATAACGAGGTACAGCGACGGCCATGACGTTCGTAGACCAGGGATCCGAAGCCATCACGAAGTCTGTCTCATCATCTGTGGTGAACGGATGACAGTGGGTCTTTTTGCACGAACTGGGCGAAGGATTTCACAAAGTGCATGTAGATCGATATTCCGCCGATCTCCACCGTCCATGCAAACCGCTTTCGATTCCTTCGAAGTACATGAGAAACCTTGAACGAGCGCCGCCAATGCGCTTCGCGAGGTGTTTCAAACGCTTCATTCTTGCGTGCAGAGACCAGCCGTTTTTCGATGAGAAGGCTACCTAGTACACTCGAGAAATGTCTGCGGTAAATCATGGACAAAGACAGAACACAGCTGGACCACATCAAATACTAGCTTGACGAGGCGACGGCACTCGCATCCGCGGACGACATCTGCTATGTCCTGGAGGGTTCTGTTGTGGATAGCGCCGTAGCGCATGCTCCAAAACAGACAGGGATCAGTTTTCAAGCATCCTTTGGATTCCAATTCCGCCATTCCGAGACCTGTACCAATACAATCAGCCCTGACGAGCAGAGGCGACGCTTGCGCTTGATGCTCAAGCTCGTCAACCCCACGAGCTCAGCATTCGCATGCATTGAATCCTCAGGAATCCCCACGATCAGCACCCACTTTTCTGAGCCAGAACGATGAGGGTATCGGTGGGAAAACGTCCACTGGGTTCATCTCACCAAGCGCTCGAGACTGACCGGCATGCACTTTCTGAGTTTGGTTCAATACCTTTTTGGCATATGTACTGTGGATCCCCCGATCGCCCAGATGGCACTGCGACGCATCAGGGTATTCTTGCACACGTCTGTGCAAATGCCGGATGCCACGATGCGGCCGTACTGCATCTTCTGTACCGAATATCAGTTCTTTTGTCGCATCAGGTTATGATCGAAAAGCTCTAGAGGAAAGTAGACAGCTGGCAGCCGTGCGTACGGAACTCCTTAGGCAGCTGGTTGACGAGGTGTGTCAACTGGAAGGAAGCTTGGCGAAAATCCATCGTATTAGAAGCTACTCGATCTTGAACGACGTCCTGCAACTTACAGTTTCATGGATGCGAATGACTCGCCTACTGGGCCAAGAACGTAGAAATGGCTTTTGAAAACAGAGACGACGCTTTCAGCTGGACTGGACCCGGCAGAATCGGCTGGCACAATGAGCAGATCAACGAGAATCTCAGTTGCTTATTTCCTGACCGCTATTGATTGATGCAAAGCGATGTTGTCTAAGTACGGGATAGAGCAATATGAGAAGAAGAAGCCACGAAGAGAGCGGTGACACGACGCATAAGGGGTTTTGAGCGAACCTCTCTGATTGTAGGACTGGAGGCGACCATGCGATAGCGTCGTCGCTGGGGCTAATGTTCTCGGCCTTGTCACTACTCTCGTCTGTACGGATGGTGGTTCGCCCCTTTTCCAGTACCCATATACAGGTCTAATGCTTCACTCGAATAAATTCACGTCGAGTGCGATGTGCACCAGCCCCCTTCTGATGTAAGCGTTCGCTCTTCCGTAGGGAATCCATATGGTGTTTTTCGACGCGCTACGGGTTCACATATAAACGTGCTTTTCTTGTCCATCCGTGTCTTTTCGTCGCTGTTCAAATCAGCGATGCGAGAATTTCACATCCCGAACTGGAATTTATTCGTATTTCGTAGAGAACGCATGGGATGAAATGGATTCACGAGGAGATGGTAGTGTGAATGGAGTACGACAAACTTTGCTTTGGGCGCAAGACGTTCAAAAAAAGGACCTTAAAAGGGCGAATCATCCATCTTCGGACCGAACAATGACTGGCTTTTGGAGGCTAGTACGTTTTTTCGCAAGCTAGCGGCAACAACAGCAAACAGGTATTCCGCCACTGTTCTCGCATATCCAGGATGCATTCCAGTAGTCGAAACCGTGCGAGAAAAACAAACAAAAACAAAAAGGGCAACTGGCACCAGCATCCGAATTGTCTCTGCTCTGAATGTAACGAAACAATCGGTGATAGCGAACTGTTCTGGGTATCTGGATTCAGAGACGTGCATTCCGCCCTGAAAAGCAGAGCGACGCTCGTCGGAGAACTTTGCACTGAGGAGTTGTCCTTCGAAGGCACGTTGGAGTGACGCGCTCACCAGTCAAGGCATTTAAGGGTCAGATCGGAAACTCCAACACTATTCAAGCGTCTGGGCGCCCGATGGCCAAGCAGAGGCTTCCACCACTAGCCATTCGTGCAAGAAGGCCCTCGTTTTCGAGTTCAGTCCAGAGCATCCCGAGCCGGGCGACGACGCCGTAGGAAAATCTCGCGCTGAGCAAGCAATGTAGCGTTGCTGCGCATTCGTGACAGTAAAGGTGTCCCCACACCCAAATGCAGACTCGAACACACACACACGTACACGCGCGCACGCACGCGCATATACATGTATAGGCACGCACGCGCATGTTTCCCGAAGAAGCGAAGGAGTCACACTCCTTTCGCGAGCGCTGGTGCCTTTCGCCTGAAACTTGAAACCGCATACCCGGGGCACCACCGCAGCTTTCTAGGGGCTGCCAGAGGAAGTGTCCATCCGGACGGCCTGTGTGTCAGTGGTCTCTGAATCCGACAATTCATCTCTGTTCGAGCGCTCCGAGCCGCCGTCTTCATCGTTATCATCGCCAAAAATCTGTTGAAAGAGACGCGCGTAGCGTTCTCCCTCCGCTCCAAGTACTTCCTTCAACTGCGCCGTGCTCTCCAAGAAGTCCTGCACGTTGAAACCCAGTTGTGTGCAGAGCGTACGCAAGGCGCGCTTATCCTCGCGCGTGATGTTTCCCTCTTTCACCATTTTCTCAATATCGTAGAGGATGCGCATCATACCAACCTCCGAACGTATACGTTCCGCGATCTCTGGGGTAAGCAAACCCTCCAGCAATTTCATCAGATCCTGGAGATAGGTCTCGTCTACAGAGGCATTGGGATTCGAAAAGGTTGCTGATACCGCCATTTGAAACACAAATCGAGCCGCTTCGTCCTTGATGCTAGTCGCAGAGGCTTCGTCAATGCGTAGGATACGTTCTAAAATAGCGAGCGAGCTCATGGTTTTCTCCAGGCGGCTCAGATCGACTGGACCTGCCTCTCGTTCATCGGTGGGCTGTTCTTGCATCAAGGCCCGTATGACATACCGCCGATAGAGATCCTGGACGTCTTGGCGATTGCGTTGACGTCCAGCGTAACGGAGTCGCTGCGCAAACGGCATCGACTTCGATGTCCAAGTAGGAGATGCCGCTTCCGCTTCTGCCGGGGGCAATGCTGTCGCAAGCATGTCGCAGCGATAAACGACTTGCAAAAGCTTCTGCATGCCAAAATCCGATGCAGCGAATGTCTGCGACTGTCTGCGCATCTCTTCAATAGCATTCGATATAATCCGTGTGATGGAGCCATTCGAGACCGCCAACAATCTGTCCTGTGTCCACTGTTCGTCCTGGAGCGCCTTCCGGAGCGATTCAGTCAAGTCCACCTCGGATGACTCCGACTCTGTGGCATCCTCGGAGAGAAAGCGATGGATGCGATACTCGAGCGAGTCTGATGGAAACGTGCTGCCGTCGATCATAACCACATCAGGTTTTGTGGATAGGTCAACACGTAGACGCCCTGCGAGATCGGCCCTGTCGTGAATGCGCTTCGCAACGGCACTAGGGTCTGCAGTCGATGGTCTATTCTGTTCTACGGTATCTGAACTCAGTTCAAAACTAGAATCCGTGTCTTCGAGTTCGACATCATCGGGGTCTGGTCCGCCACCGAGGTCCTGAAGCGTCGTTTTGAGAAATTCCTCGAATTCTGCGGCACGTCGCCGCTGCCGGTGCCGCAAGTACCATGCCACGCCGCCACCGGTTCCACCAATCAGTAACGCGCCCGGAACAACTACACGTGTAGTACGATGTACTAATGCTTGTCGCTGCTTCCGACGGGCCAAAGACTCTTGGTATGCTCGCTCTGAAGGTAAAACCAAACGCCTTCGCCCGGTTTGCTCTCGACTTTTCTCTCTCGTGCCACTTCGAGCAAGCGTCTGCCTGTCTCCGGAACGAGCGTGCACGGTTTGTGCGAGCGCTTGCACGCTCGGTGCACTGCTGATGGACCAGCACGCAGTGAGGACGACAAGCAGCGCGACGCGTTTCCACTGCGCCTGACGGGCTTCCAGTGCTGCTGGTTCCTCCTGGTCTGGAACAATCCACTCATTGTTGCCGTTCTTAGGGTACTCGTTACAGTCAGCAGCAGAAGAGGTCCCGCTGTGACGCTCGTAACCGCCTGACCCCGTAACAGCTACGAGAGCGACCGCCTGCGCTGGTGGGTGTGCCGCTCGCCGCATCCAGCGTGACCTCCAGCAACATTTTCGTGAAAAATGTGTGAAGCATGCGTTGCGTCTGAAAGAAGAAGAAGCCGACACGAAGTAAAGCAACATACTTCACGTTTGTGGCGGAAGTTTCCCTGATCACGGCCCTTTTCGGGATGCAGGACGTCGCAGGTGTCGCGCAAGTTCGAACGTCGATTCGCGCACGAGTTGAACCGCCACGGGCGCCGGGTTACGGGCAGCCGACCTCCGCCTGCGTCAAGCCGGCGCCCGCAAGTCCATGGCGCAATCGTTCTCTTCTAGATTGCCGCACGGGGGGGGGTCGTTGAACAGATTAGGCCTGAGCACTGAGGGCATACGCTAGACTAGATTGGGAGATTGCCGGAAATCTGCGCAGGGAGTGGTGATCGGGCCCAGGATATCCAGCAGCGCCAGTGCGTTCGAGGGAGTGCATCGCTAGCGGAGCTATGCAGCGGCTTCGATGCTATTCACTTTCGATCGTATGCACCCCGCGAGACGCGGAGAATTCGTCAGAGACACGTTCAGCGTGCGCGCCGCTGGTGAGCCGCTTCAGAGGCGGGTCCGCGCGCGCACTACCTGTGTCTACTGGCTTGGGCTGTACCACAGGTCAGATAAAAGCGCAACATTGAACTGCTCAATCTGCTCCTGGCTGTCGAATTTTCCCGAAATTTTCTAAAAGCACACCCTCCACATTCCAAGTGCAGCAAGGTCTTACGAATTCATGTATAGTTCCAGCAT
>Ga0123519_10007439_pt1 | contig 16961 bp, 13 predicted proteins | sample YelNatPaOPRAMG02_FD_87396 | JGI IMG/M metagenome (GOLD analysis project Ga0123519, IMG submission 87396) | Hot spring microbial communities from Yellowstone National Park - Yellowstone National Park OP-RAMG-02 (version 2) | ecosystem: Environmental > Aquatic > Thermal springs > Hot (42-90C) ... | reverse complement strand
TTTAGTTTTTCAATCTGTTCCTGTTTTGCAGCAGCTTCAATTACGTCATCCGTGCTTTTAACAATCTTTTCAAACTTTGTCATTATATCGTTAAACAAGTATTTTCTTTCAATAAGCTTTTCAATACTAAATTTAATTGTCTCAATTTTTTTTAATGCTTTTCGTTTTTCTTTCTCCCTTTTGTTTGCTATATCCGTTACATCGAAAAGCTTGTTTAATTGTATGCTTGCACTTACGTATGTTTCTTTATCATTTCCGTAATATTCCTGGTAAGGGGCCCGGCGAGCTACTGTCACATTAGGCAGGAAACGCAAAATATCATTCAACTTATAAATGCTTGCATTTTCTACTCGCTGTTTTGCTTCTATTACCTTTAGTTCCAATTCTTTTAATTCTTCTTCTTTGTTTTGCCCAAATCCATTTACACACATAAAAAGTATTGCAATTATTCCGCTGCATATTATTTTTTTGTTCATAAATAAAACCTCTAAGGAGATTGTGCATGAAACCTATTGTTCTTCAAGCCCAGCTCAAGGAGCTTTTAAAGTATGTAAAAGAAATAAATACACTCGATACACAAAATCTTGTTCAAATTAACAAAAAACTTATTAAAATCCAGTCCGAAGTAGCAGAGCTTTTGGAAAAAATTACGACAACTAATAATTAGTTTTTAAAAATTTTTCATAAATTTCTTTTACTTCTCTTAAAATAAAATCTGGTTTTTCATTTATTATTTCATCTTTATTTTCTGATCCCCATAAACAAGCCACAGATACTACGCCAGCATTTTTAGCTGTTTTTTTTGTATTCACGCTATGTGAAGGTACAACTACAATTGTGAAATTTTCCCCTAATTTCATTTTTATTTTATCATAAAAGAACTTTACTGCTTCATCATCCTGTTCTTTTAATTTTAATATCATATTGCTAAACTCGTCGAAATCTTTATTTGTACCATGATAAAAAGGATGATAATCTCCTATATATAAAATACTTCCATCTTTAACTTTTTTATGCGTAAATATCATGAAAAATTGCTCTCAAAACTTTTTAAAATATAAAAAAAATAATTTAATATTTTGTAAATCAATTTTACTTTTTTGCTTGAAAAAATATAAAACAAAAGAATCATTTTGTTTGAAATCGGCCGTAGTTGTCTGGTATATATACACATATTCAAAGCAAAATTGACTTAAAAACAAAATAAATTCGTTCGTTTTTTATTTATATAAAATTATAAAAAACAAATAAAACAATGAATGCTGAAAAAGGGAAATTGCCATCTACATTATCCCAGCGTGAAATCGACCTGCTTATAAAGAATATACGCAAGGATCGTCATAGGCTTGCTGTTGCATTAATGTCTTATGCCGGTCTTCGTGTAAGTGAAATGACTAATCTTAAAGTAAGTGATATTTACCTTGCCAGGGAATACATCATGATCCATGGCAAGGGCGGCAAGTATCGTATTGTGCCGCTTAGCAATAAACTTCGCCAGGAATTAGAACACTATTTGAACAAATACTCCAAAAAACTCACTCCGGACTCAAAACTCATCGGCGGAAACCGTAGTAGCTGGCATATCGCTGTTACAAAGTACGGAAAGAAGATATTAGGCAGGGATGATGTTCACTGCCACACTTTACGCCATAGTTTCGCCACTGCTCTTTATGAAAACGAAGTCCCACTTGAACGTATTGGCCAGCTGTTGGGGCATGCACGACTTGACACAACAATGATCTATTCCCGCATATCATTATCACAGAAGAAAGAAGCCATAAGCAGTTTGGATGGCCCTTTTCCTAAGCTGTCACGCATTCTATATTTCCGTAAACGTCCTGATTTATCTGTTACTTCACATAATATGCTTATTGGCAGGGATAAAGAACTGCAGCAGCTGCAGGATTATATAAATAAAAAAGTATCCTGTATTCTCTATGGTCCTGCCGGCTGTGGAAAATCCGCTATACTCAAAGCATTTCAAAATACTGTTTATATTCAGGAATTTAAGAAAAAACAAACGCTTATATTTATCATTTTATCAGCCCAAGACCTTGAACCTGAGGCACGCAAAGAAGCCGAAAAGGAATTAAAAAAGCTGAGTACTGACGAGCTCATCGAACAACTTAAAGATTTTCCCAAAACTATTATATTTGATGACATTACAAATTTATCAAAGCAGGACAAGCGCACTATTGAGAAGCTCAGCCAGGTCACAACAGTCATTGCAGCAACAAGTAAACCGCAGGATAAAAAGCTATTTAATACATTTTTAGAAATCAAAACGCTTAAACGCTACTACACACGTCAAATCCTCTACGAAATGATCGTCTGCAATGACACACACATAAAGGAACGCATCGTTGATGATATACTGCATCAGTCAGGTGATAATCTAAAAGAAGCTGAATATATCGCCCGGCAGATGCAGCTCGGCAAACAAGAGGAAGAAATAACCACAGAAGAAAGGGAAGCGAATCAGGTGAGCATTGCCCCGGTGCTTTTAATTTTTGTCTTATTTTTTGTAGCATATATTCTTAAAAGCTACGCAACCAGCATGGTGGCATTCAGCTATGCGCTTTTAGTTGTATTCAGGCTTGTATTTTATCGTTATTTATTCTATCCAAGTACTAAAAAGAAATGACTGCAGCAACACATTACGCTTTTAGTTATCTTCTTTTAAGTTCCGCTGGCTATGATCATTCAATAGCGCTTACTTCTTCTATCGTTGCCCTCTTCCCTGATATTGATCATCCTGAAAGTTTAATGGGCCGCATATTCGGACATGTTTCGCAGTATATCCAGCGGCGGTGGGGCCACCGCACGGTAACGCATTCTATCTTTGCCATTTTTGCCATTGTTCTTTTTCTCGTTCCGTTTTCCATATTGTACTATATTCAACTGGGGAAATTCCCCAGTTGGTTTTTTGCCGTATCGCTCGCCTTTGCATCCCACATTTTCATTGATTTGTTTAATAGGTCCGGCGTTCGCCTGTTTGCTCCCCTTAGCAATAAAGAATATATCTCTTTTCGTACTCCGGAGCTTCGCATTTTGGTTTCATCCTGGCAGGAGTATGTGCTTCTTTTCGTTCTGGTATTTCTTGCGTTTTCTGTATCAAACCGTCCGTTTTCCATTCATTCTGCGGTGCGGACCGTTGGAAAACATTTTTATAAAACCTATGAAAGCGCTTTAAATGACTATCATGAAAACGCAGGTTATATTTGCGTTGCAACTGTAACGTACTTTGATGAATTTGACCGTATAAAGCACACTGTTAATTTACCTGTTTTGGCAATGTACACAAATAAAGCAGTATTCTTAAAAGGCGGCAGCAGACTTTTGCTTAGGAAAGAGCAAATCGACGAAATAGTCATATCAAAAACAGATAATAAGATTAAAACAATATATCTAAAAGGCAATGATACAAAAAAGCTTAATCATAGCGGCTATTACACTGGAACCGTTACTTTATATAATTATCCTCTTGATATTAAATTTAATGATTATATTGAAATAGAAAAACAAAAGGACCGCACTGTTATAAAACTTCTTTGTGCAGATATTTCGGATATATCATTTTTAAACAGCCTTGATGATTCGATAAAGCGTGAAATTGAACTTTTAAAATCTAAACTTTGTTCGACGCAAATTGAAAAATTAAAAAATGAAGAAAAAAAACTTAAAGCAAAGTTGTCAGTGCTAAAAAATAATTTTTATGATAACTACGGTGTTATCAACAAACTATCAAATGAACTGAAATCTATTCAGACAAGAATAAAAACATTAGAAATGCAGGATTCTATTGATCAGGATGCTGAAATAAAATTAAAACTTGAGCAGCTTAATAATGTCAGTGTGTGGTATGATGTTGTGGTTGTCTCAAACCTTTGATAAATATCACATTTATATATATATATATTCTTGAATATAGCTTTACATTATCTCCTTTTAATTTTAATAATTATGTTATCGCTATCATTCAATGGTTATATTAACAACATTGGATGGTTTGCTGTAAACACGGTCATCACCAATTGTATGATATGCCGCAACTGCTACTGAATATATATCCTTTCCCGTTTCATCTTCTTTTCTTTTTATAGTGATAGTTGCTTCAGTAGGTGTGCTCTGACCTCCACTATAGGGGACATCTACGTAATTGCATTTATTTATATCAATACATTTCCCTTTTGCATAATACACTACATAACCACCACCATAGCTATTAACTTCTAAATCCTCACTTTTATCCCAGCTTACTAAATATGTATATTTATCATACCCAATATCTGTACACCCTGTTAACGTAATAATAAGAAAAAGTATATATATGCTTATTTTGTTCATAGCAACCTCACTTATTATTTTATTCTAGTACATTTGACTCCAGTAGGGCTTTTAATATACGTTAAAGCGTCCCATATTTTTGCTTTTTTTATTTTAAATGAATACCCACCATTTTCTTCTAATGCTCCATTCATTATTTTGCTTCTTATTTTTTTATAATCATAGTTTGGATATGCTGACCACAGTAATGCTGCCATGCCACTAACAACCGGTGTTGCCATTGATGTCCCACTGTATATTGCATATCTGTCGGTTGCAGGGAGTAAATTATATATTTCTGCATTCTTTATGGCAACACCCTGAAAATTGTTGTAACTGTCAGAATATAAATAAAATGCTATAGTACACAAAGAGTTTGAACAATCATTCAGTGGAAACGTATACGTTGTAAAACCATTATTATAACCGCTATATTGAAGTATAGGGTTATTAGGAATTGGCGGTTTAACCTGCCCTTTCCCATAATATACTCTAAATGAATCATAATTATTTTCAACATGTATATAGGCATCAAATACAAGGGCTAACTTTTTATATCCCGTACAATCTACTGTTTTATATAGGTAGCTTCTTAGATTTGGATTATATATTGTACTAAAATTAAAATTTGCTGGATTGCTTGCAACACGGTAGCCCAAGGTATCATGAATTGCCCAATTACTATCGGTTGAAGCCCACCCACTTTGATTAATCATGTTCCCTGTAATTGAAACAGCTACAGTTGAAGTTACTGTACTGAGTATATTTACCCCGGGGGCATAAATATGAACTTTAGGGTTTGTCTGTGAAGAAGAATAATTAGAAAAACTTGCAATTTTATAGCTTTGATCCAACGCTCCAACACATATAATATTATCTATTTGATACATACATGGGAAGATAGTATAATAACCACTCAAATCAACACCATCATTTCCAGCAGCAACTATCACCAACACGCCTTTGCTTTTTGCATATTGTATTGCATCAAACATTGCCTGGTCATAACCTCTACCACCCAGGCTCATGTTTATTATTTTTGCTCCGTGTTCAGCTGCAAAGTATATGCCGCTGGCAATATTACTGGAATACCCATAGCCTTCATCGCTTAATACTTTAACTGCCATTATTGTTGCCTTCCAGCACACTCCCGCTACACCAATACCATTATTACCTTCGGAAGCAATAATACCAGCAACATGGGTACCATGTCCATGATAATCTATTGGGTCATCATTAGATGAAGAAAAGTTATAGCCATGGTTTAGAAAACCCATTGCTGTTCCATCCCACATATTGTTTTCTAAATCCTCATGGAGGTAATTTACACCTGTATCAAGCACAGCTATCACTATATTGCTACAATCAGTGGCTGCATTCCATGCCTTTTCTGTACCTATATCACTACCGAGTGTACCAGGGTTATTTTTTGTGTACCATGCATCAATTCTTTGGCCTGTATTTTTGAATGCCCACTGCATATAAAATCCTGGATCATTGGGTACTGTTTGTATTGTGTAGATGTAATTTGGCTGTACATATTCAACGTCAGGGTCGTTTTTATATTGTGCAATTGCTTCTTCTACTGTTTGATTGCTTAATTTTACTTTGTAAATTCTGTGTCTATAAATGTTTTTTGTATTTTCTTTTTTACTCAGCTTTTGTTGTATTGCACTTAATGATGTTGTATCTTTAAATTTCACAATAATTTCATCATCAACATAGTTCTTTTTAAAATTAAAATCCTTGCTTGTATAAATATGCTTTTGCTTAATCCCCAATATATCTTCTAACAACTGTTCTTTATTACTGCTAAATGCTGTATAAAATGGCAATATCGCAAGCCCCACAACTACTAACGCCATTACTGCAATGTTTGTAAGTATTCTTCTTTTCATTAATACTCCCTCTTTTACTTTGTTTACATTTTATACATGAAATTGTTGATGCTATAAACATTTGACTTGGGAGAGCAGGTTTTTATAGGGATTTTTTGATTTTTTGTTATTACACTTTCCATACTCGTATTTATATATCATCACAATTATTACAAGTCCCCTTCCTTAACAATATTACATTTAAATAGGTAATATTTTTTAATTTGAGGTAATAACAATGTACTCCAATCATTTATAATAAATTCCCTATAAACTCAGCCGGTTCAAAGTCTAATATGGAAAAACACCTTACAAGCGAGGTACAGTATGCTTTTAACACTTTGTACAATAATTTTAACTATTGTTTGCTTTAGATTTATTTTTGAAATAATGCCGTTTAAAATTAAAAATTTAATCTTATATTATTTTGGTGAAGTAGTATGCTATAGTACTCAGGTTATAGGTATGCTTTTAACAGGAAAGCCCATTTATAGTTTTTTCTTAGAGTTTTGTGACGAAAAAGACAATATTAAAAAACCGAAAGATCCTGAGGTTATAGAAGCTATCGCTACTACCCATATAGCCACCATTGCATTGGAATCAGCAAACATGGAAGAATTCAAGAAAATAGTACAGCATATTATTGATACAAATAATAAACTTACTAAAAGGCAGTTTTCAGTATACAAGTCATCAATGTTATATGTACATGTTAAATATTTTTTATAAAGGAAAGATGTCGTTATTGTACTTGACTTTTGTATTGCAAAAAGTGTTCATATTTTCTCATGGATTCACTACAAAATCTTGCTAAACAATGGGCATCGCTTCCCAATCGCCATGAAAAATATAACTTCTATACTAATAAAATACTGCCCGTTGTTGCACATTCATTACATCAGCAGCTATTACAATATACAACATCACACCATCTGCAGCAGTACATATCTCTTGTTACTATCTTATCACATAACATACATCCTACACTTTTAGCTATTACATCTATTCGTCCACAACACTGTGTCATTTTTTATACCTCAGAAAAATCTAAGGCTTTAAAAAAAGTATTGGAAGTACTTCAAAATCTATCTATACACATTGAAACAATAGAACTGGACCGTGTACACCACCATGACAATATTGCTATAATTAATCGTTACTTGAAATATTATAAAAGGCATTATTCACCTGTCTTATGTGATATTACAGGCGGAAAAAAAATAATGTCCACAAATATTGGCATCATTGCTCAAGCATTAAAAGTTGATATTGCCTATATCGACTCCAAAGATGAATACATACAGTGGGGAATCCCCCAACCCGGCAACGAAGTTTTATATATACAACATCCCAACAGCATTATTAATCAGTTTGAATCAAACCCGCTAAATAAATTACGCATAAGTTATGATGCTGAAATTAGTACTCTTACATTTCAATCTGATATTGGAACTCGTTCTTATAATTTAGGCTCAAAAAAAATAAAATCCGGCGAAAAAACTACCATATCAGAGTCATTATCAAATTTTTATACGCTTATTGATTCATCAATACTATATCAAAACTATGGCTTGTATAACGAATTAAATACCATACAAAGCGCTATTGCTGGTTTTTTATTTACCAATGAGCTTAAAAAATTTCTTAAAGAAAATAAATGTAACAAATTACATTTAGTTATGGATGAAGAGGTAAGTAGCATACCATGGGAATTAGTTTTGCAGCAGTACAATATTTCACTGCCAATAATAAGAATTCCAAACCGCAATCGTGAATTTTCAGAATCCTTCGTTACATATAAACCTAACAAAATCGCTCTCATTATAGGTTCTGACCACGGTATATCAGGCTTTGAATCATTTATAAACCATCTTAAATTTTCATTATCACAATACAAGGATACTTCTTTAAAAACCATTGATGCATCTGATTCAAACAAACTAAAACTTTTTTTTGCAAAGCATAGCTATGATCCTTTCGAAATTATTATATATTATGGGCATGCTGTATTTGGCAAAGATCATACTACAAGTGGTTTAGTATGCAAAGATAACTCTATCTTTTCTACTGAAGACTGTGAAGTATTTGAATCTGCACCATGCAAATGTATGATTGTTAATGCATGTCAGTCGGCACGTGGCAATATTTTTGAAAAAAATTCTTTCGCGTATGCCGCATTAAAAGCTGGTGTGGATACCTATATTGGCACACATTTTTTTTTAGAATCACAACGGAGTTTTCTCTTTATTAAAACTTTTTTACAACAGGTACTTCAAAATTCTTCGTACTTAGAAGCATTCAACTGTAGCCTGCAAGCCCTTGAAAAAGAATACGGTGCCAACGATATAAGTCTTTATAACTATATCTACTATGGCGGTTGAATTTTTCGGTAGTACTATCACATATACTGTAGCTAAAATGGGAATATATACCACATGGTATTCCACTTCACTACAGGAGTATCATTACATTCTTTTTGCAGTTTATTGATATAATCATGAACTTCCAATCCCTGTGTGCTTTCTTGTAATTTTTGTATTTTTATAAAATATTGCTTTTTATATTCTTTAATATCTTTCTTCAGCACTCCTTCAAATACCCACACATAGTCATAATACAATGCCACCTGAAGCGTTCGCATTGTTATTGTTTCATCATTTCCAAAGATCTTATTTGCCTTTTCAAAAAATTCCTCTGCTTTTTCTATAGATTTATTTGAATTTCGTAACCCATACAACACCATTAAATATCGCAGAATTGTATGTATTGGATAAGCTTTCATTCCCATAATTTCATTAATTTGAGCAGCGTTTTGCGATAGTGTCCGTGTAAGGATATCATAGATATCATTAGCCTTTTCCGCATTTTTTATTGCTTCAACATACCATATCCGCAAAAGATGCAACAGTTCAAATGATAATTTTTTCTGCAAAATAGTTTGCAGTAAAGCATCATCAGTTTTATCATTGCTTTGTATGCTTTTAGCAAGATATTCACGAGCTTTATCAAAGTTTCCCGCATACGTTTCTATCTGAGCCCTGTACTGATATTGCCTGTTTCTATCATCTGAATACAAAAATCTTTCAATTGCCCTATCTGAAAGCTTTTGTACTTCTTCCCAGTTCCCGCCTGTAAATAACGTATTGTACATTAGTGCCTGTAGCTCTGTGCCAATAATTTCGCCCACTATCCTTGGCTTTACTATAATATTGTTATCTACTTCACTGATAAATGCAAATGCTTCGTTTAAGTTTTTTTCAAGAATTGACATTTGTTCATATGCTTTTGAAAATGCATATTGATTTGTTAAATGCACGCCTCTTAAAACATTTATACGTATATAATACGGCAATGTGTCTAAATCAAAACCTGCCTTTCCCAAAATTTTTCCAGCATCATTATATGCCGATTCAAATTTTTTTATATCACCTTTGTGATTATATAGTGTAAGTAAAATCATATATCCATAGCAATATGCCCATATAATATCTTCTGGCCTTTTATCATATTGTTGTAATTTTTGTGATAATAGCGGCAATATTTCTTCTATAAATTTTGTAATTTCATATTCAAATTCATTTAATTTTCTATATATATTAATTGCATCATAGTAACTATTCAATACAGTCTGCAAAACCACATTTAAACGCAATTGCGGGAGTAAAGATAATCGTTCAAATAAGATATCCGTAATACGCTCAACAGATTTATCTTTTTCTTTGTACTCTACGTATTTCATGAGTGCTTTATGATAATCACCGTCATTGATCATTTCCAAAATTGTATCCTTTATTGAACTTTGTGTATACAGATACAGTTTATACGGTTCAACCCACTCCTTAAATTCATTAGCAACTTTCTCATCAAACGGTTGGCTATCATAATTTCTATCATTATCTAAGCGGTAGAAAGTATGCACTATTGCATCAGCAACTTGAAGTAACACATCATTCTTATTCCCCATTACAATCGTATGCCGTATGTTGTTACTTATTCCATTAATTGCTTTTTCCTTTTCTATTGCTTCTCCTACTCTTTTTTCATAATCTTCAGTGCTACTGGTTTTCCTTTTTTCAATTACAATTGTTACATCATTTACTACACCAATCTTTTTTACTAATAACTTAGATATTCCATCAGCCAAAATATTAATATATGTGGTAGCATCATCAATAACAGTAAATCCTCGTTTGGGTATAATAATAATTGGCTCAATCTTTTTGTTTTTACAAAGCTTTATTAACTGGCTCATAATATTTGCCAGTTTACTATTGTCTAAATCTCGTGCGTGCAGCTGCTCAATATTATATTTTTTCAGTAAGTTTATAACTTCAGTTTTTTCTATATCTCTATTTTGACAAAAGAAACCACCCACTACACTGCGTGCTTTATTGTTTTCAAATCTTCCGCTTTCATCTAAATATATATAACTCATATTTTTATAACTTAATATAACTATATTTTTATATTTATTTTTACTATCTTTTTAAATTCAAACAATAGCACTATGGTCCCAGGTTCTATTGAACTAAAGTATGCAGTATTATTGTCAATGGTTGCCACATCAAACTTGCTTCCAGTTAGCAAATATATCTTTATTCCATTTTCCGTACAGTTCAAAGCAATATCCACCTGTTTATTAGTATATATAATTTTTATCCTTATAATTGAATTTTTATACGGATATTCAAGCTCAATAACTGGCACATTGGTTTGTGCCAATACCTGTACAGCAGGCTGAATTAAACCCGGTATAGGTGATAACGGTATAAAAGTATTATCTTTATATTCCAAATCAATTCCAAAATAATCCCCATCAACCGCTTCATCATCTATTGCTATCTCAAAAAAATCTTCATAAAGTCTTCTGCATGCAGTACACTTAGTTAAATGTTCCATTACAGCATCTATTTCATTTTGTTTTGTAATAGTTCCATCAGCCACACCTAATATTTTCTGTTGCATCTCATCATTACAATTGAATTGCATATTATTCATCATAGCTACTGCAGCTCCTTGATAAAACTCTTATACTTTGCTTCTACAACATTCACTATTGCCTTTCGTATTTTTTCAATATGTTCAGCAATTGTGGGCTGCGAACATTTGCACATGTTTGCTATTTGAGCTTGGGTTTTATTTTTTATAAAGTACCAGTCATAGATTAGTTGAAGTCTGGCGGGGAATGATTCAACTGTTTGTTGTATTATTTCAATAATTTCCTGTTTTGCTATATCATCACTATAATCAATAGTAATATTGCAGAATGTATCTAAAAATACAATATATGCATCATCTTCATCATTGTTACCCAAGGAACTAAAAACATCATACGTCTTTTCATTCTTTTTACTGTCAGCATATGTTTGTAATGTATTTTTAACAATTGTAAATAAATAACTTGAAAATTTGCACTGCCCTTTAAAATTTCTAATGCCGCCTTTTAAAAGTTTAACACAGATATCTTGGAAAATATCCTCTTTCTCTTCATCAGTAAGGTTATAATTATTCTTTATATTGAATTTATGTATATATTTTTTTATAATTTCAATATGCTGGATGAGTAACTGTTGGGCGTAGGTATCATTCATTTTTAATAACAATACAGTATAATATAGCGGTATTAAATACTTATATGGTTTCATGGCTATGATTACATTTTATTCATGTCAATCTTTTTTAAATATTAATGTCTTTTCATTAATATTTTCTCTAATTACTTTCATAAATATTTTTACGGAATGCCCTTTATTTATCCAACTTCCTTTTATAAATAATAATGACACTTATTTACAAATTTCTTTTTCAATTAATTTCATTATTTTGTATATCTTATAAATATTAGACGGAATAATTTTTAAAATATTGGTAATTTAGTATTATTTTTCTTCGTAAAAACCGCCTTTTTGTTTTATATATGTAATCAAACGTTCATAGTGTTCATCCTTTTTAAGAACGTCATGACATCCAACCAAAATCAAATGTTCTCTTGCTCGGGTAAGTGTTACATTTAGCTTTCTGTCTACTTTTTTGTTAAATGTAAGGGATTTAATTAAATCTAATTTTCTAGCGTTATTTATTGCAAATGAAACAATAATAATATCACGTTCGCTACCCTGGAAACGCTCTACTGTGTCAATGGTTATTTTTTCAGTATATTCTTCTGGTATGTTATTATCTATTAGTGTTTTCCTAATAACGTTTATCTGTGCCCTAAATGGAGTAATTATACCAAGCGTTTCTTCAGTAAAATCTTTCCCGTATGATTGCACTATAATTTTTACAAATTCTTTTATTATTTCTGCTTCATATTTGTTTGTTTTTCCTTTTTCTTTTCTTGAATCTATAAAAATTATTCTGTGTTTTGATAATACCTTTTCTTTTTCACTTTTTGAATTTGAACTAAATCTTTGTATTGTTTGTTTTTGCCTTTCGGTGCCAGATATAAGTTCATTATCATAATAATGTTTATTAACAAAATCAGCTATTTCTTCGTTCATTCTATATTGTGTTCTTAACATCGCATGGCAATCCCATTCATTTTCTTTTGCATTTATCAATAACCTTTCAAAAATCGAATTTGAAAGTGAGTATAGCTTAATTTTTTTCAATTCCTTGTCTTCTACATTTGTATGTTCTTGTATCACTACAGGCGGCAATTGCTTTTCATCTCCTATCATAATAAATCTATTAAATCTGGTCAACATCCCCACAATTTGCGGTTCAAGCAATTGAGTAGCTTCATCTATAATTGCGGTATTGAATGTTTTCATATTAAATATAGGTGAAGAATAAGCAGTATGCACTGTGCTCACAAAAATCCTGCACTCGTTAACTATATCATTAATCTCATAAATATCCTTTTCCTTTTTTAATGTATCCAGGCAATACTCAGGATTGCTGACGCTTCTGCCTAATCTCAAAAATCTTATTTTATTTTTTTCTAGATTTTTACATATTTCGTCAACTGCCCTGTTTGTATACGCTAGAAGAAATATATTTTCTTGTGTTTTTTCATAAAGGTATTTGACCAATCCTGTTAACATCACAGATGTTTTCGCAGTACCCGGAGGGCCTTGTATTAAAAAATAATTTTTTGCAGCCACTGCCCGTGCAATTATTCCATTAATATACTCATCTTTATAATAATTACTATTCTGTATTTCTTGCTCAAATTCTGGCTTTTTCAAACCTAAAAGTATTTCCTGCTTGTCTCTTTCTGCATCAGCAAATTCATATAGCGATTTATAAAGCATGTCAGCAAAATTATCTGTTATATCCTGTTCAATAAACCAGAACCATTTAGGGTTTTTAAAATACATCTTGTTTGGATACGGATTCCTTAGTTTTACAGTAATATATTCGTTTTTAATTGAATCTATAGTTCCCTTAAGGAAAATTCTCTTTGTTGGGTCTTCTTCGTTGTCTTTATTTTTATCTTTTGGATATAGTATGCATGGATCCCCTTCTCTAAATACCGTAATCATTGAAGTATGAGAAAATAAATTTCTTTTAAAAGATATCAGCAATTCATCTAGATTTGATTTTTCATTATCAAATTCCAGATCAGAAAATATTATATTATCTTCGTTTTTTTGCCTTTCGCTTAACTTCCACAGGGATGAATATCCGTAAAATCTGCTATTATCTTTTTCATCACCCTTACCTACTTTAGAAATCCATTGTTCTTGGGCTGTAAATTGTATAAACTTATTAATGTATGCTTTTTGCAGTTCTGGTAATTTGCTTATAGTTTGACAAAAATTATCAATATTATTCATAATATATGGTGGAAAATTATTTTTTTGCTTTTTAATTTCTTCTGCTATGCTATCTAATGTTAGTTCTCCATTAGCTAATCTATATTCATAATCTACAATTTGATTTCGCACATGAATAATGGAGTACATTAAATTTAATTTATCTGATGCAATAACAGGTAATAAATTGTTAAATTCTTTATTGCAGTATAGAACCTTGCTTTCACCACGTTTCTCTAAAACAATCGTTCTAAGTATAAGGTCATAGCAGAAAACCTGTATTTTATCATTTGGCCATGGTTCTTTTTCTGGTACTTTACTTGCTGATTTCAATTCATATATATTTTTCTTAATGTATTGTTTATCATTTTCATTTTCTTCTATTTCGCATAATAAGTCAAATCTTCCTTGCATGCCTATTTTTGTTGATAAGAAATTAGGTTCAATATGAAGCATAGGATATGAATTTTCTTTTTTTCTCTCTTTTTTTATTGGTATTTCTGTTCCTATAAAATTGTTTATTGCAATGTAGTAAGTCTTTGAACTATCTTTCAATTTTTCAATTTTTTCTTTCAGGTTAAATCTATCAGCAATACTAATGATGTCTAAAGCAAATTCTTTAACAGCTTTATTGAAAATGCTATTAAAATGCTCTTCTTTATTCGTTCTATCTTTTTCTTTATAATTTGAATATTCATAAAGTAACGTATCAAGCATATAATTTGCAATGTTTCCTTTAATCATGTTTTCATTCTTATTATCCTGCCGGAATTTATTAAATAAGTATATTTCAGGTATTATATCATATCTGTTTGTAAAACATTCTTTTATATGTGTTACGTTTACTAAATAATCAGGTTCAATTATAAATACTGTGTTATTCTTTGGTGTATAGAAAGGTTTATCTGCTGCTTTTTGAATGTTAAAGATGTTTAACGGTACTTTTTCTCTTAGTATTCGTATCAGTTTTTGATATAATGGATTATTGTTGTAAACGTAAATATGCAAATAGTCTTGTTTATTTTCACTAATGCAGGTTATATGCATCGGTTGATTTTTGGGACATTCATATTTTAATACATAAGCTTTTATAAATTCTATATTTTCTTTTGGTGGTTCTTCTTTTGCTTTAAGCTGTAATTTCTTTACTGGTTCATATGTTTTTTGCAATTCATATGGTATTTCTGTTCCTGAAAAATACTTAATAATTTCGCATAATGTTTTTAAATAGATAAGGTACTCTTCTTCTGTTATTGAATCTTTATGGTACGGATGATGATATTCATTCAATTGAGCTCTGAGTGAAGTGCATTTATCTTTTATTTCTTTATCTACAGTATATTTTTCAAATATTGCATGCATACGTACAGCATTATTTACTGATTCATAGCCAGTTAAATCTTTAGTAAGATCTAAGAAAAGCTTTTCTAATATTTTGCGGAATTTTTCAACTTTATATAATCTACTTTTATTTTCATCTTTTATACTTTCATTAATAATATCATCTTTTGAAGTTTCTAAAATTTCATCATATAGCTCTTCAGCAAATTCATTTTCTATCTTTTGTACATATAATGACATTTAATATCCTCGTTAATTAATAATATTCTCTTTAAATTTTAAAAAATTATATTAAAAAAATTATTTTAGTTTTCATAAACAAGGTGGATTAAAAAAGCAAGGGAAATATTGTTTTTACTATTTAATTGTAATTGACTTTATTTACCTCTTTGTTTTTTATCATAGGTTATCTTTTCATCATTTTAACTTCTAAATTTTTTGTTTTTAATAAAATAAATTTATTTCTTATATGAACTATTTATAATAATAAAAAGGTGAAATATGACAAAAGAGCAAAAATTTTATAAAGCACTTCAAGATGTTTTTATTGGTGCTAAAATAGAAGGTCAGGGCGGATTCGTTAATTTAATGAGAATAAAATCAAATTACTATTCTAAAATTGAAGAAATTCTTAAAAATGATATAGAAGAAGCTTTAAAACAATATCCATCATTCAGAGAAGAGCTTTTTGATAAGCTTTATTCTTTCTTCAGTAGATACTTTACAGAAAGCGGTTCAATATATTTTAACTCTACTCCTTTCCATAACAACGTTTATGAAAAAATTTATACAGATGATAAAGATGTTATTCTTTTCTGGAAAACACAGATGCTTTATTATGTAAAAACAGATAGAATTTTTAGGAGCATCCCAGTAGAGTTTGAAGGTTATAAATTTTACTTTGATGCTTCAACTATTGAAAACAAAAAAGCTAATGAAAAACGCAGTTTGATTTATGAATTAAAAGAAATACAAGAAGATAAAACCATTGTTTTTAATGCTTATTACTCAGAAAAAGGGAGAGTTACTAAAACCGAGGACATACTGAAAGAATTAAAGAAAAGCCAAATAAGCATTGATGAAGAGACCTTAGAACGAGCATTTAGAATATTTGAAAAGCAAAGCGAAGTAGATTTTTTATAAACAAAAATGCAAAAGCATTTTTGCAGGAACAGGTTAAACTTTGGAGTTATCAATATTTCTGGGAAGGGGCAACTGAATGGAGCAGTGATAGAGTAAACCAATTACAAATATTAAAAGACATTGCATTTAAGATAATAGATTTCATAAGTCAATTTGAAGATGAGCTTGTAAAGATATGGAACAAACCAAAGTTTGTAAAAAATTCTAATTATGTAATAACACTTGATAGAATTCTCTCTGCCCGTCCTTCTGAGCAAAGCGAAGAATCTCTAAAACTCATTGAAAAAATTCTGAAGCATAAAAACATAAACGAACAAATCAAGGAATGGCAAGAGCTTGGTATTGTGGATGAAAATTTTAAAGCAGAAGATATTTTTGAAACTGATTTGATGGAGAAAAATTTATCAAAAAAATACGAACACTTGCCTATTGATACAAAATACTTTAAAGATTTAGAACTTGATATATTAAGCTTGTTTGATGATTTAGACAATGCTTTAGATGGCTGGTTGAT
>Ga0123519_10007434_pt1 | contig 16966 bp, 15 predicted proteins | sample YelNatPaOPRAMG02_FD_87396 | JGI IMG/M metagenome (GOLD analysis project Ga0123519, IMG submission 87396) | Hot spring microbial communities from Yellowstone National Park - Yellowstone National Park OP-RAMG-02 (version 2) | ecosystem: Environmental > Aquatic > Thermal springs > Hot (42-90C) ... | reverse complement strand
TAATCCCCATTTAGAAACCGAAATTATAGAATAGCCATAATAATTTCCCAGCTGAATAGAACAATCCTGATATGACCGCTCATCTCCTTTAACCTCTGCTAAAAATTCTGGCTCTTTAGACCCGTATTCCTCAGGTCCGGATTCTCTGCGAAAAATTAAAAACTTTTCTGGACTCTTTTTCCCTGAATAGCTCCAGCTCAGCCCAATACATCCTTCCTGAATTCGGGCTTTAATCTCCTCAACCGGCTTGGTATAAATACTTTGCTGAGGCTCAGGCTCCCGCTTGATACCACAGCTAAAAAACAGAACCATTGTAATAAAAACCAATAAACCCTTCATCATTTTTATGGAGTTAAAATTTTTTGATGGAAAAGTATAAAAATTGCTCATTTTTTCAAAATCAACTTTATCTTCTTTATCTGTCTCTTAACCTGCAAAGTCGCGGTTCCACCCGGCACATCTTTAGCCTCCACGCTTGCCCGCAAAGAAAAAAGCTTATAAACCTCTCTCCCAAAAAGCTTGCTCATCTTCCTAAATTCTTCTAACTTCAATTCTTCAAATTTTTTCCCGTTTTCTTCACAATATCTGACCAGCCTTCCAACCACCTGATGCGCCTGACGAAAGCCCATCCCTTTCTTCACTAAATAATCCGCCAAATCTGTCGCTAAGATATATCCCTGTTCACAAGCCTTCTCCATCTCTCTTTTATTTGGCTTTAATCCCTTAACTATAAGCTCCATAATCTCAAGACAGTTTTTAACCGTGTCCGCACAATCAAACACCGCGGGCTTGTCCTCCTGAAAATCCCGATTATAAGCTAAAGGAGTGCCCTTCATCATTACTAATAAAGCTATCAAATCCCCAAACACCCTTCCCGCCTTTCCTCGGATTAGCTCCGCAGAATCCGGATTCTTTTTATTGGGCATAATACTGGAGCCAGTGCAAAGCGATTCCGGTAGCTCAAAAAATCTATAAGCCTCTCCGCTCAACCCAATTAGCTCCTCTGAAAGCCTGCTCAAATGCATCATCAAAATTGCGCTCACACTTGCAAACTCTATTAAAAAATCCCGGTCTGAAACCGCATCAAGACTGTTCTCAGTTATGCCGGAAAAGCCCAATTTTTTTGCTACCAGATTCCGGTCCAAAGGATAATTACTTCCAGCAAGCGCTCCGGAGCCAAGCGGGCATAAGTCAGCGCTTTTCAACAGCTGAGCAAACCTTTGATAATCCCGAATCAACATCTGGGCATAAGCCAATAGCCAGTGAGACAAAAGAACCGGCTGGGCAAACCGGGTATGAGTGAAACCGGGCATCACTATCCCAATCTGCTTCTCTGCTTTTTCCAAAAGCGTTTGAACAATGGATTTAAGCCTGCCCTGGACTATTTTTAATTCATCTTTTAACCAGAGCCGAACATCAGTTGCCACTAAATCGTTCCTTGACCGAGCAATATGCAATTTTCCCGCGCTCTCTCCGATTAACTCAAACAGCCTTGCCTCTATGTTCATATGAACATCCTCCAGCTCCGGCTTAAATTGAAATCTTCCCGCTTTGATTTCCTGCTCTATCTTTTTTAAGCCCTGAACAATTTTTCGCGCATCTTTTTTGGAAATAATCCTTTTTTTGGAAAGCATCTCTATATGCGCGATACCTACCTGAACCTCATAACGCGCTAATCTATAATCAAAACTTATGCTTTCGCTAAATTGTTCAAATTTTTTATTTACCCCTTGTTTAAACCTTCCTGCCCAGGGCTTTTCTTTCATTCTCCTTCTCCTTCTTTGCTGATTTTAAACCAGAAGCACCTGTTCGGTCAATTGAAAGCTCGGTTTTACAATTAGGCAGATTTAAATAATAATATATTTGAGACCAAAAAAATAATTTTAAGGTAAAAACTTGAGCAAAGTAATAATTGATTTAGCGCTGATAAATGCAGGCGGTTCCTTAAGCGTCTGGAAGTTGATTCAAGACGCAGGACCAATGGTCAAGTTCGTGCTTTTGATTTTGGCTTTTGCCTCAGTGTTTTCCTGGGCAATTATTCTCTGGAAATTTTTTCAGCTGAAAAGAGCCCGCTGGGCAAGTGAAAATTTCAATGAGCGGTTCTGGTCCGCGGAGAGTATGGAACAAGCCTATCAAGAGGCGCATCGTTTTCAAGCCAGTCCTTTGGCAAGGGTGCTTCAAGCCGGCTATCAAGAGCTTAATCGGGTAAGGGAGAGAAGAAAAAAAATTGAAGAAACTGACCCGGAGCTGAAATTGCCGGTTCGCAAGGAGCTGATTGGGGTAGAGAATGTTCAGCGGGCAATGAACCAGCAAAAGACCAGAGAGATTAATCGCCTGGGTAAATTTTTATCTTTTCTTGCCACCTGTGGCTCCACCACTCCTTTTATCGGTCTATTTGGAACCGTTTGGGGAATTATGAACAGCTTCAGGAGGCTCGCAATTCTGCAAAGTGCTGGGCTGGCGGTAGTGGCGCCCGGCATCAGCGAGGCGCTGGTCGCAACCGCATTCGGCTTATTTGCCGCCATTCCAGCGGTTATCTTTTATAACTATTATTTGAGCCAGATTCGCTATTTAGAGAGCGAGCTGGATAATTTTGCAGATGGCTTTTTAAATATCATTGAGCGCCATTATTTAAAGAAGCTTCATTCTCAGGTTTTGGCTGAGGAGTCAGAGGAGAGATGAAGGCGGATACAAAAAGCAGATTGCCAATGAGTGAAATCAATGTCACCCCGCTGGTGGATGTGATGCTGGTCTTACTGATTATCTTTATGATTACCGCTCCCCACCTGGAACAAGGGGTGCCGGTAAAACTCCCAGAGGTCACCACTGAGGCGCTTCCTGCCCAGACCCAGGAGCTTATCATCTCCATCACTGCTCGGAAGGAGATTTTCATAAATCGTTATCCCACAAAACTATCTGAACTTTCTCCCAAGATGAAAGAGATACTGGCGCAACGCGCTGATAAAGACCTTTATTTAAGGGCAGACCAAGGTGTGCCTTATGGATTTGTGGTAGAAGTGATGGCAGAATTAAAAAAGGCAGGCGCAAAGAACATTGGATTGGTCACTGAGCCAGAGCGAATACAAAAATGAGCGCAATCGGGTTGAGAGCCAAAGCAGATGAGCCTAAATTTGGGATTTTTTTAATCATCTCATTATTTTTTCATTTTATTATTTTATCTTTTTCCATAATCTCTTCCGGGAAAAAGACCGCTTTGGACTTAAGAGTGGAATCAATTCAGGTGAATTTGTATTCTCCTGCAGAGATGCCGGGCGCGCCTAAGAGCGCTTCCATAGAAAAGGAAGAAAAAGGAAAAGTCCTAAAACCAGCTATCCCTGCTCCGAAAACCCAGGCGGTAAAAATTCCTAAAGAGCCGACCAAAACCGAAATCTCCAAATCTAAAAGCACGGGACAGGGAATTGCGGTCAGCGCAGAGGAAAGAAAGCTGGTTCAGAGCGCAATTTCAGACATTGCAGAGGAGCTTGCCTCCAAAGAGAACGCGGGCTTGGATGGTCAATGGAACGCTTTGGTCGGAGAAATTGGTCTGGATATAGAAAAGAGCCTTTATTATCAACAAGTGGCAGAGGTTTATGCTCAGAACTGGAATATTCCCCCAAGCGTGCCGATAAATGAAAACCTGAAGGTTAGAGTAGTTGTCAGAATAGATAAAAACGGAAGGGTGATTGATTATCAGGTGCTTAACTGGAGCAAAAACCAGGTTCTGGACCGCTCGGTGGAAAAGGTATTGGAAACTGTTAAAGAACTGCCTCCTCCACCGATGCCCTCCGGCGGGCAATGGTTCAGTTTGCCAATAGAATTCAGACCGATTCAGGAGGAATGATGAGGAAGTGGATGATAGTGAGTTTGTTTTTTGGGTTTACGCTAAGCAGTTGGGCACAGGAGTCAGAACCATCTGAGTTTGTAGTGATTAGCAAAGCTCCAAAACAAGCCAGAGTAGCGATTCCGGTGTTTAGGGTGCGAGCTCAGGCAGAAGATGCTTTTCAGCTCACTGAGGAGCTCAGTTCGCTACTGGTAAAAGACTTGGAAAAAAGCGGGCTTTATAGTTTTATTCCCCGCAATTCTTACCTTCGCATGGAGCCGATTAGTGAAGAGATTGAGGACTGGCAGGCTTGGAATTTAATTGGCGCGCAGGTTTTAATCCGTGGGGAATTAAATGAGCTGGTTCCGGGGCAATTCCGATTGACCATAAAACTATTTGATATCCCCAGCCAAAAGTTAGCAGTGGGAAAAAACTACTCTGGTCCTAAAGCCAGTCTTAATCGGATGATTCATCGCTTCGCGGATGAGGCGATTCTCTGGTTGACCGACAAACGAGGACCATTTGAAGCGAGAATTGCTTTTGTCTCTAACCGCACTGGCAGAAAAGAGATTTATTTTGCGGATACTGATGGCAGAAATGTTTTTCAGTTGACTAATACCAAAAAGCTCAATCTTTCTCCCTGCTGGCTTAGTGGCAATATGCTTTATTACACGGGCTATGACCAAGGAAATCCTGACCTTTATCTTTTAGACCTTTCTGGAAAAAAAAGCCTGATTTCTTCTCATCCTGGTTTAAATATCAGTCCTGCGGTTGGTCCGGGAGGGAAAAAAATTGCCATGGCAATGGAGACCCCGGGAAATAATTTGGACATTTATATAATGAACCCGGATGGCACCAAGCCCCAACGGGTGACCACTCATCCGGGAGCAGACCTTGAACCAACCTGGTCGCCAGATGGCTATCATATTGCCTTTGTCTCAGACCGCACTGGCTCTCCCCAGATTTACTGGATTGACCTTTCTAAAGGGAGTGAGGGAGAGGGAAATTATCCGCTTCGGCTGACTTATTATGGCAATTATAACACCTCGCCTGCCTGGAGTCCGGATGGAAGGTTCATTGCATATTCAAGAAGAATTGATAACCAATTTGACCTGTTTTTGATTGACTTAAAGGCAGAAGAGGGAAGGAGTGAGATTCAGCTGACCAATACTCCTTATAATGAGGAAGAGCCTGCCTGGTCCCCGGATTCCAGAATGTTGGTTTATAGCGCCAATCCAGCTGGAAATTATGATATTTTTATGATAAGCATATATAAGAAAGAGCCAATCAGGATAACTGATTGGAGCTCGGATGAGACCCAGCCGAGCTGGTCTTTAAATCTTTTTGAAGAAGGAGGGTAAGGCAATGAAGCGAAAAAGCATTTGGACGGTTCTGGTTGTATTTGGTTTAATTTTTATGGTTTCCTGCGGAAAAGATGCAAAAAAGGCGATTGATGAGGCGCAAGCCTCCATAGACCGGGCAAAAACCGCGGAAGCGGATAAATATGCGCCGGATGAGTTCCAAAGTGCAGAGAGCCTGCTTAGCAAGGCGCGGGACCAGTTTGAGGAGCGGGAATACAAAGACGCAAAAGCTAATGCGATAAGCGCAAAAGACCAGGCAGAGTTAGCTTATAAGCGGGCTTTAGAGAGAAAGGGCGCAGAAGTGTCAACAGAGCCCAGGCCAGAGCAGGAACCCTCGCTTGCTTATAATGTTCCCAGCTTAAGCGAGGAGGGGATAGCGATAGAGGAGCAAGCCAAGGCGGTTCTTAAGGACATCAATTTTGATTTTGACCGCTATGACCTGACTGAATTAGCCAAAGAGATTCTGGTCAAGAATGCGGAATGGTTAAAAGAGCATGCTGAGGTAAAAATTATTATTGAGGGTCATTGCGATGAGCGAGGCTCTGAGGAATATAATTTAGCTCTGGGAGAAAAGCGGGCGCAGAGTGTGCGGGATTATTTAGTGAGTTTGGGAATTTCTCCCGCCCGGATTAAGATAATCAGCTATGGGGAGAGTATGCCGTTAGACCCCAGGTCCAATGAGGAAGCCTGGGCAAAAAACCGAAGGGCGCATTTCGCGATTCAGAAATAATTTAATTTTCATTCAGGAGGATAGAGAATGAAAAGAAAAGGGAGAGGTCTATTTTTAATTATTTTAGGTTTATTTTTATTCTCTGGTTCGGCGCTTGCCGGGAAGATTTCGGATTTAGAGACAGAGGTGATTGCGCTTAAGAACCGAATTAATGAGTTGGAGGAGCGAGAGGAGAGGTTCTATAAAGCGGTAGAAGAGCTTAAAGCGGAGAATCAGGATTTAAGGAAACAGCTTGCGGATTTAAGGGCAGAGAGCGGTTCTTTGCTCCAACAGCTTGGTCAAATTCAAGCATTGGTGAGGGAGCTGAATGACCGGATAGCTAAATTAGAAGCACCTCTGGCTTCAGGACTGGCAAAACCCACAATGCAGGAGGGAGACACCACCAGCGGTGATGCTCAAGCACCTTCTAATAAGCCCGGTGGAAATTCGCCTCCCTCCGCACAGAGCTTGAAAGAAATTTATGAGCTGGGGCTGAACTATTTTAAAGAGGGCAAATATGATTCTTCCCGGGCACAGTTTGAGGCGTTTATCAAAGCCAGTGCGGATGACCCCTATGCGGGCAATGCCCGGTTCTGGATTGGGGAATGTTATTATCAAGAGAAGGATTATAAGCGAGCGATACTGGAATATGACCGAGTTCAAAAGGAGTATCCAAATTCTACCAAAGTTCCTCCTGCGCTTTATAAAATGGGAATTTGTTTTGAGCATTTAGGAAAAAAGACCGAGGCAGGAGCGGTTTATAAGGACTTGATTAGTCGGTTTCCTAAATCTGAGGAAGCGAACAAAGCCAAAGTCCAATTAGATAAATTGCAAAATGTTCCTGAAAAAAAATAAAACCAGTGTGAACGCCAGAAAAGATATTTTAGCAGAATGAGTAAAACCCTGAATCAGGATTGGCTTTTAAACCGCTCAATCAAGCTCTTAGAATTTAATGACCTGCTTTCTTTTCTTACGGAATACACTAAAACTGAGCCCGGGCGAAAAAAGGCGCTTAATCTGCTCCCGTCTCAAAATCTAAAAGAGATAGAAAAAAATTTAGACTTACTTAGAGAGATGATAGCGCTCAAAAATTCTGGATTAACTTTGCCCTTAAGCTATTTTCCGGACCTGAGAGAGTCTTTTGAAAACGCCCAAAAGGGGGTAAGACTATCGGTCCCGGAGCTTGTGGAAATTTTAAAATTTGTTGTCCAGGCGGATAAAATTCTGGAGTTTTGTAAAGCTCTTGCTAAAAAGTTTCCTATCATAGCAGAGTTAGGCTTAAGCAGTCCAAAATTTTCCCAGCTAAAGAATGCGCTGGAAAAATGTTTTGATGAGCAGGGGGAATTGAAAGACAGCGCAAGCCAGAAGCTAAAAGAACTGCGCTCGGAACACAATTCGCTTCGCACCCAGATTCAAAAAAATCTGGAACAAATCCTCTCCAGCAGAGAATATGAATCCATTATTCAGGATAAATTTTATACTGAAAGAGAGGGAAGATTGGTTATTCCGGTAAAAAGCTCTGCCCAGAGCAAGCTCAATGGCATTGTCCATGATAGCTCAGCCAGCGGAGCAACGGTGTTTATAGAGCCAATGGAGATGGTTCCGCTTAACAATCGCTTGCGGATAGTGGAGAGAGAAATAGATGCGGAAATCAATCGGATTTTAGAGGAGCTTACGGAATGGGTCAAAAAATTTGGAAATGAGCTTCACATCGCCTTAGATGCCCAGAGCGAATTAGACCTAATTCAAGCCAAGGCAGAGCTTGCAGAAAGGCTAAACGCATCTATTCCGGCTTTAAGCCCTTCCCCGGTTTTGAGGCTCTATCAGGTTAGCCATCCATTGCTTTTACTCCAGGGCAGAAAAGCTATTGCCAATGACCTGATTTTAGACCAAAGCACCTATGGAGTAATTATCTCTGGACCGAACACTGGCGGAAAAACCGTTCTATTAAAAACTATTGGCTTACTGGTTTTAATGGTCCGAGCCGGGATGGCAATTCCTGCTCATCCGGATTCAGTGCTGGGATTTTTTCCAAAGGTTTATGTGGAAATCGGGGACCAGCAAAGTCTGGCAGAGGAGCTTTCCAGTTATTCCGCACATCTCTTGAACCTGATTGGAATTTTAGATTCTGCTCGGGCTGGGGCAATGGTCTTGATTGACGAAATTTTAGGCTCCACTGACCCAGAAGAAGCAGGCGCACTGGCAATATCTATTTTACGCCAGCTAAAAGCCCAGAATTGTCTGAGCTTTATTACTACCCATTTTTCGCGTTTAAAAGCTTTTGGAGAAAGTGAGCCCGGATTTATCAATGCCAGCTTTGAGTTTGACCCAGAAAATCTTACTCCTACTTATCATCTTCGGCTCGGGGTAGCTGGTCCCAGCTATGGGATTGATACCGCGAAAAAGCTTGGGCTTAAGCAAGAGTTAATTTCAGAAGCAAAAAATTTGCTCTCGCCTGAAGTGAAAAGAATGATGGAGCTTTTAGCTCGGCTGGACCAAAAGCAGACTGATTTAGACCAGCGCTTGAGCAAGGTTTGGGAAAAAGGAAAAGAACTTGAAAAATGGGAGCAAGAAATCAGGGTAAGGGATTCCCAAGTTCTGGAAAAGGAACAGGAATTAAAGAAAGGTTTTCATCGGCAATTAGAGGCTGAAATTAGGGGCTTTAGAATGAGGCTGAATCAGATTTTGGAAGAGATAAAGTCTGATTCCAGCAGAGAAAAAATCTCCCGGAGCAAACAAGAAATTAGCGGTCTTCAAAAAGAGTTTGAGGAAAAATATCCTATTCCAGAATTAGGTGAGGAAATATCTGCGGAACAATGGCAGGTTGGGGACCTAGCTTGGATAACCAAGCTCAAAGCCCAAGCTCAGGTGATAGAAATAGACCTTAAAAATGAAGAGGCAACTTTAGCCATTGGCACCATTCGGCTAAAAGAGAAATTATCGGGTCTGCGCTGGTTAGGTAAAAGAGAGAGAAAAATTAGCGTTATCAGCCCGGTGCCGAGCTCTTCTAATACTCTTGACCTGCGAGGAAAATATGCGGAAGAAGCAGAGGCGATTTTGATTGATTACCTTGACCGAGCAATTCGGGAAGCTAAGCCCGCGGTTTATATTATTCACGGACACGGCACCGGCGTCCTTAAAAAAATGGTCAGAGACTATCTATCAACCAGTTCTTATGTTGAGAGCTTTCGTCCGGGAGAAACCTGGGAGGGAGGAGATGGCATCACGGTTGCCATTTTAGCTAAAAAAATGGACTAAGCTTGAGATTTTAATGATTCTATTATGGCTTTTCCTGCTAGTTCTGAGGCTTTTTTGGTTCCTAATAATTTTCGGATTTTTAGAAGCTGAAACCTCATCTCCTCCCGAAGACCAGAGGAGATGAGTAATTTTTTTAGCTCAAAATATATTGTTTGGGGATTGACCTTTGTCATCACCAGTTCCGGCACAATCTTTTTTTCTGCAATCAAATTCGGAAGACCATAAAATTTAGTATGAATAAAAGGTCTTGCCAGAAAATAATTAAGCCAACGGGTGCGGGCTAAAATTATCATTGGTAGACCTGCGAGCGCGGATTCTAAAGTTGCGGTGCCAGAGCCAATCAATCCTAAATCTCCTGCAAAAAGCAGGTCATAGGTCTTATCTGAGATGATTTCTATCTTAGCCCGGGATTTTTTTAGATAGGAATTTATCATTTCCTCATCCAAGGTAGAAGCCCGAGCAAGCATAATTTTGAGTGGAAACTCAGCCTGGAGCCTTTCCAATGCAGACAAACTCGGGGGGAGATAAATTGCTAACTCCTCTCTTCTGGAACCAGGAAGAAAAGCCAACAAAAATTCTTCTGAGCTGATACCTAATTCCTTTCGCAGACTTTCACGGTCTTTTGAAGGCTGAACTCGTTCCAGAAGCGGATGACCAACAAATTTAACTGGCACTCCTGCCTGCTGATAGAACTCTACCTCAAAAGGAAAAATCACTAACATCAAATCTATATATCTTTTTATAGTTTGCACCCTTCCCCTTCTCCAGGCCCAGACCTGAGGACTGATATAATAAACAATTTTTTGACTGGGGCTTTTTTGTTTTATCTTTTTAGCCAAATTCAAATTAAAATCCGGCAAATCTAAAAGCAAAACCATATCCGGATTTTCTGTCTCCAGGCTCTCTAAAAGTTTTTGCCGAGCAGAGAGAAAGAATTTTAATTTGGGAAGCACCTCCCAAATCCCCACCACCCCGATTTTGGAAAAATCAAACCAGATATCTGCTCCTGCTTTTTTTAAATTCTCTCCTCCTACCCCATACACCTGAATTTCTGGATTCAGTTTTTTTAGATGAATCACCAAGCTGGAGGCGTGCAGGTCCGCGCTGGCTTCCCCTGCAACCACCATAATTTTCTTGTTCATCTCTGACTTAAAAAGGCGGACCAGAAAGGAGCCAGACGCCGTTAACTAATCTCCAGGTCTGCTCCAATTCTTTCTCCTCTTGCTTCATAGAGGGGACGGTATAAAATGAGCGCCGAACTCGGCATTGGAGAAGCATTCCATCTGGGCTTAATTCTATGGAGATAATTTTATAGTCAATGATATTTAATTTGCCTTTTATTTCTTTTAGGAACTCCTCAAATTCAGTCTGGGCTTCTGGCATCAAAAAATTTTTCGCCTCGTCATATAGGCTCCAGCGGAGCGCATCATTATATCGTTCAATCATTTCCTCAGGCGAAACCCGCTTGGTCTTAAGCTCCGACTCCTTTTGGCAGGAAAAAAAGCAGAGTATCAAAACTAAATATATTCCCCCAATTTTTATATACCTCATCTTTATCCTGCTGTTTTTAGTTTATCAATTGTCCTAACTCGGGTCAAATCCAGCCTAAAATAAACCAGAGACCAGAAAAATTATTGCTTCCCTCCTTGAATCAGCTGGTATTGTTTTTTCTTCTCCTCAATCAGATGTTGAATGGCAAGTGGTAATTTTTGGGCAAGAATCAAAAGTTCCCCGATATCAAACGGCACATTCTCCCCATCGCCATTATCGCCATATAAAATATAAACCACCTTTGCCTGCCAGATAATCGGAATCAAGAACACACTATTGGGCTTGGCTCCGCCTAATGCGGAAAGAAATTTTTGATTCTCCGGCAACTCCATAAGCGGACCCAAATAATGGCAGGAGGCATCCACCACGGTCTTGAAAACGCTTGGCTCATTAAGCGGAATCAAAATTTTTTGCACCTGGCGAAAAGTGATTCCAGAACCAAAACCATACCAGCCAAAGACCTGCTCCGCCCGAACCGTAAATAGCACTGCTCGCTTAAAAAAACCTTTAGCAAAGCCTAACACCGCTCTTGCCAGCTCATCCCGGTCCTTGGTCTTTTCCATTAACTCTTTTGTCGCCTGCTCAAAGCTGAGTTTGGCAATCTCTGGCTCTGCTTCTTCTATTGCTTCTTCTGGAATCAGCTCTGGCTCCGGCAGATATTCAACCGGCGCCTCTTCTGAAATCGGCACTAATTCCACTAATTCTTCTAACTCCACTATCTCCTCGCTGGCTGCTGGTTTCTGGGGAAGCGGAATCTCTTCCCCGGGCTTGACCAGCATTATTCCCAGCTCGCTCTCCAGCTTGGAGATATTTTCAATCAGCTGGTCCAACTTTTGCTGATTTAGTCCTACTTCTTTAGATAAAAAGTTGGCTAACTGCTTAAGGGGAAGCACAAAATTTTTTAACTCGTGTAGCACATAGTTTTTCAAGAAATCCTGTAAAATTTTAGTTGGGATAATTTTATCAAGTTCTGCTTTAAGCAATTCCCGATAAAATTTATGAGCCACCTGGCGATAAGGCTGTTCCCCGGCTCGGGGCTGGGGCCTAGGGGATGGCTCCGAAAGAGAAGCGGGTTTTGGTTCAGGCGGAGATTGGGAAACTGGTTTTGCCCCCGAATCAGGAGCGATGGGAGCTTTTTCTTTTTCTACCTGCTGTTGATAATACCCAGCGGTCAATTTCTCAAACTCCTGCTCATCAATCAATTCTGAAACGCCTTCCTCTAAAAGCTTCTTCTTGAACTCTTCTTTGGGGCTTGGCTCCGCTAGCATTTTTACTGGAGAAATTTTGGCAATGGTTCGCACCCGCTTATTTCTTCTCTCTGCCTCCAACATCGCGATATTGATATATCTTAGCTCCCGCCCAATGTTATAATATCTATTGAGCAGTTCAAACACCCGAACCTCTGGCAAAACCAGCGGAACAATAATTTTGCCAGTGACAAAACTTAACTCGCTGAGCGCGCCCATCTCGCTGGGATTTGCCATTATCACATACAGCTTTTTATCATCCAGCCTAAACGGCACTACCTGATGCTTTTCCGCAAGTTTTTTGGGAATTAATTTATTCAACCCGGGCTGGATCCGGCTAATGTCTTCTAACCGCAAGGTCTTGACCTTATGTTGACGAGCTAAATACCGGGCTAAGGTTTCTTCATCTATATATCCCAGCTCCAGCAAATTGCTTCCCAATCTCCCCCCAAAAATCACCTGATTATGAACCGCCTCCTGAAGCTGGGCAGGAGTGATTAACCCGTCTTCAACCAATAATTGCCCTAACTCTGGCTTCCTTGCCATCTTTTTCTTTTCTAACATAGATTATTTCCAGAAACAACCTTTCCCATAGGCGGAATCATTTATTATTTTAATTTTACAATTTCCCAATCCCTGATTTATTCAGAGCCAAGGAGCGCTTCTATCTCTTTCAACTTTTTAACAGTTTTTTTCAACTTATCTTCCAGCGCTTTTTGCTCAAAGCCAAATCCTAACTGAAACTCTTTTTTTGACGACAAAGATTGGGAAGAGGGCTGGTGCGGGTCCGATTTTTTGGATTGTTTCAGGTAGTTTTTAGCGCCAGCGATAGTGAATTTTTCTTCATATAAAAGCCTTCTAATCTGAATCAATAGTTCAATCTCCTGTTTGGTATAAATTCTCTGTCCAGAAGAGGTTTTTTGAGGAGCCAGTTCTCCAAATTCGGTTTCCCAATAGCGAAGAGTATGCGCGGGCAAGCGGAGATATTTACAGACCTCGCCAATTCGGAAGTATCTTTTATCTGGCAGTTGGCTTAGCGAAAATTTTAGGGCTTTCAACTTTGACTCGGCTTGCCTTGATTGACCTGAGCCTTGAGAATATGACTGGCTTTGAAGGTGACCACGGTCCTGGGGCTGATGGTCAAGGTCTCTGCGGTATGGGGATTTCTTCCCGGACGGGCTTTTTTATGCCGAACCGTGAATTTGCCAAACCCGCTGATTTTAACATTCTCCCCATTTTCCAAGCTGGATTTAATCAACTCAAAAACCGTTTCCACCAGCCTTGCGCTCTCCTGTTTGCTCCTGCCCAATTTTTCATAAACCCGTTCAATGATTTCTAATTTAGTCATCTCCCCTCCTTATCCCTAACGAATCTCTGCTCCTAATTTTTCCTTAAGCCTCATCGCTACTTTAGCGTGAAGCGCATTTATCTCCTCCTCGGTCAAAGTCCGCTCCGAACTTTGATACCAAATCCGATAAGCCAAACTCTTTTTCCCCGCAGGCAATTTTTTCCCTCGGTAAATGTCAAATAGCTCAATTGCTGTTATCAACTCATTATGCAGTCCCCGAATCGCGATAATCACTGCCTGATGAGGCACATCCTCATCTACCATCAGCGATATATCCCGATATGACCCAGGAAAGCGACTCGGGCTAATCACACCCCCTAATTTTCTTTCATAGCTTAAGAGCAATTCAAAGTCAAGCTCAAAAATAAAAACCGGTAGAGCTAATTCAAAATTTTTTAACACCCTCGGCTTAACCTCTCCTAATACTCCTGCCCGGTCTTTCCCGAGCATAATTTTTGCGCTCTTGCCCGGTAATAAATAAGGAACATCGCTCACTGGCTCAATTCTGGCGCCCGGAAATTTCAACTGCGCCAAAATTAGCTCCACCGCTCTTTTTAGCTCATAAAATCCTCCCTCCGGACAGCTGATTGGCCAAAGCGATTTCAGCTCTTGATAAGCGAGCAATCCCCCAAGCCACTCTCTTTCATTTAGCAATCCCCCATTCTTTTCGGAAGGGAGAAATAGTTTATTAAATTCAAAAATTTTCACCAGCGCTTGTTGTCGGGCAAGGTTAAAGGCAAGATTAGAGACCAAGCCCGGTATCAAACTGGTCCTTAAGTAAGCGGAATTTTCTGCCAGAGGGTTAGAAATTCTCACCGCTTTGGTTTTAGGGTCATCCTCTTTAAGACCGAGATGAGATGGGTCTTTGGGAGCTTGAAAGTTAAGATTGAGGACTTCTGAAAATCCTAACTGGACCAAGAGGGTCCTTAATCTGCGCCTGAGCAGTTCTTTTTTTGACCTTTTAAGAGCCTGCATTTTAAATTCCGGCATTTCTGGCTTAATTTTTTCATAGCCATAGAATCTTGCCACCTCTTCAATCAGGTCTATCTCTTGTTTTATATCCCCTCTAAAGGAGGGAGGGGTAATTATAAATTCTTCCTCATTTTTCTTCTCCACCTTCATCTCCAGGCTTTTAAAGCTCTGCTCAATTTGTTTTGGCTCCAGGCTGAATCCTAAAAGCCTTTTTACCTGGTTGGTTCGGAAGCGAATCCCCTCCGGACTAAATAATGTCTCATAAACATCAATTCTTCCCTTTAAAACCCTTCCCCCTGCCAGCGCTTGGAATAATTGCCCAGCCCGGTCTGCACAAAACGCGGTAAGAAGCGGGTCAACCCTTCGCTCAAATCTTTTACTTGCCTCGGTCTGCATCCCTAACTTAATCGCACCTTTGCGAATCACTACTGGGTCAAAAAACGCGCTTTCCAGCAAGAGCTTGGTTGTCTGTTCGCTCACCTCTGAATTAGCTCCGCCCATAATCCCCGCTACCGCAACCGGTCCCTTTCCATCGCAGATTAAAAGAATCTCTTCAGATAAAGCCCTTTCTACGCCGTCCAGGGTAGTGAATTTTTCCCCTGCTCTTGCCCTTCTGACAATAATTTTTTTATCTGCTAACAGCTCAAAGTCAAAGGCATGTAGAGGCTGACCCAGCTCTAACATAACATAATTAGTTATGTCCACGATATTGGAAATAGACCGAATCCCGCTTGCCTCCAGCCGTTTCCTCATCCATTCTGGGCTGGGCGCAATTTTTACTTCTTCTATTATCCTTGCCACATATCTGGGACAGCCAATATAATCTTCAATCAGGACCTTTGCCCGGTCCTCCGCAGAAGGCAAATCTTCTTTTATTTTTACCTCTGGAATTTTCAGCTTAGAGTTGGTTTTGGCGCAAAGCTCCCGAGCAATGCCCACTACGCTTAAAAGGTCTCCTCGGTTGGGGCTGGAATCAATAGATAAAATCACATCCTGATTGGCGAGCCATTCTTTAAGCTCCACTCCTAAAGGCGCGGTTTTGGGAAGTATCATAATCCCAGAATGGTCCTCACTTAAGCCCAATTCCTTCTCTGAGCAAAGCATTCCTTTGCTAACCGCTTTTCGTATGATGCTCTCTTTAATGATAAGCCCCTCTGGCAGTTTAGCCCCAGGCAATGCCAAAGGCACCATATCTCCTTCTTTAATGTTATGAGCGCCACAAACAATCGGTAAAGCTTCTTGGGTTTTTGCTGGTCTCACCTGGCAATAAAGGAGCTTATCTGCGTTCGGATGTTTTTCTATTTTTTCAATTCTGGCAATGACCACCTTTTCCAATTGGCTAAGCAAAGAGCCTGGAACCGCTCCCCGAAGCGAGCTTTCTACCCCTAAATTAGTCAAAATCTCTACCGCCTGGTTAGGGCTTATCTCCAGGTCAATATATTCTTTGAGCCAGCTATAAAGAATCTCCATTTTAGTTCCTGATTAGAAAAATTGCCTCAAAAACCTTAGGTCATTTTCAAAAAATATCCGAATATGCTCAATTTTATATCTGAGCATAGTCAGCCTCTCTACCCCTAAGCCAAAGGCAAACCCGCTCAACTCTTCCGAGTCATAGCCAACATTTTCCAGCACTTTGGGATGAATCATCCCTGCTCCTAACACCTCCATCCATCCACTTTGTTTGCAAGCAGGACAGCCCTTTCCACTACAAATCAGACAACCAATGTCCACCTCTGCGCTCGGCTCCGTGAAAGGGAAAAAGCTGGGGCGAAACCTCACTTTCACCTCTGCTCCAAAAAATTCCTTTAAGAACTCCATCAACACCCCTTTCAGGTGAGCAAAGTTAATATGCTTATCCACCATAAAGCCCTCTACTTGATGAAACATCGGAGAATGGCTAACATCCGCATCGCATCTATACACCCGTCCCGGACAGATTACCCGAAGCGGAGGCTTTAATCTGCTCATTGCCCGAATTTGCACCGGCGAGGTATGAGTTCGTAGAATTAGCCCGTTTTCCAGGTAAAAGGTCGCTTGCATATCCCGGGCTGGATGGTCGGGGAGAAAATTTAGCGCAGTGAAATTATGATACTCGGTCTCCGCGTCTGGTCCTTCCTCTATCCAGAAGCCCATTCCTTCAAAAATATCCGTAATCTCTTCTAAAATGATACTGAGCGGATGCTTGCTTCCCAAGCTGGGACCAAAGCCAGGGAGACTAATATCTATTTCTTCCTTTTCCCGCTTTTGCTCAACCTGGGCAAGAATCTCTTTTTCTTTCGTTTGAATAAGCTCTTCTATGGTCTTCTTGGCTTGATTGAGCAATTGTCCCGCTTTTGGTCTCTGCTCTTGAGCCAGGTCTTTAATGCTGGTCAATTTTTGGGTGATAATCCCTTTTCTGCCTAAATACCGAACTCGGAGCTGATTCAATTCCTCCAGATTTCGGGCAGATTTGATTTCCTCTTCCGCTCTTTCTGAAATCTCCTTAAGCTCTACTTCCACCGCACAATACCTGAAGAGCCTTATTGCCCAAGCGCACTTTTAACCTTTTCCACCACCGCACTAAACCCGCTTGGGTCTTTTACCGCAAGTTCTGCTAAAATTTTTCTATTCAAATCAATCTGGGCTAATTTAAGCCCCTGGATGAATTGGCTATAACTGAGCCCAAACCTTTCCAGCCCAGTGTTGATTCTGATAATCCAG
>Ga0123519_10007431_pt1 | contig 16973 bp, 14 predicted proteins | sample YelNatPaOPRAMG02_FD_87396 | JGI IMG/M metagenome (GOLD analysis project Ga0123519, IMG submission 87396) | Hot spring microbial communities from Yellowstone National Park - Yellowstone National Park OP-RAMG-02 (version 2) | ecosystem: Environmental > Aquatic > Thermal springs > Hot (42-90C) ... | reverse complement strand
GCAAGGCTGCAATGAGCAGCATGACCCGGAGCATGGCCATGGAATGGGGGCCGTACGGCGTCCGGGTCAATGCAGTGGCCCCCGGCTTCACGCTGACCGACCTGACACGCCCGCTGTGGAACGACGAGAACCTCGACCGCTGGCGGCGTGAAAACACGCCGTTGCGCCGGCCGGACATGCCCCACGAAGGCATGGGCTACCCCGAAGACATGGTCGGCGTGTCGATCTTTCTGGCCGCCAAGGCGTCATCGTTTATAACCGGCCAGGTCATCTACGTGGATGGTGGAACCACGTGCGGCCTTTTCTGGCCGCTAGCGGTGTGATGCGCCGGAGCTGGCTCACAGGCCGGGCGCGCTGCGCCCCTGAGTTCAGCCGCTCGTACCGGCACGATGTATCGGCCAGCGGGCTGGCGTGTGCTGCCCGCAAGCATCCTACCTGGCCCTCCCGCGGTACTCTTCCACCGGGTACTTCCTCTCGTTTTTGGCCAGTTTGGCCATGACGGCGCTGGAAAGGTCCAGGTTCAGCTCGTTGCACATGGCCAGGGCATAGCAAAGGACGTCGGCAAGTTCGTCGGCCACTTGGGCCAGACGATCGGGATCCTGGGCAACCGCCCGGGATTCCTCCGGCGTCAGCCATTGGAAATGCTCCATCAGTTCGGCCGCCTCGATGGCCAGCGACATGGCCAAATTCTTGGGCGTATGGAACTGGTGCCAGTCGCGCCGGTTGACAAAATCATCGACGTGGCGGCGGAGTTGGGCCACGGTGGTGGCGACGTCGTTGGCCGAACAGGCATTCGGATTCATCGCAGCAGCCTTTCGAACCGCAGCGCACCGGTCGCCGGCGCCTCGGAGGGAACCGGGCCCCTTGCCGAACCCTGTGTGGGCTTGGCCACGGGGCAACGGGGCCGGCAGACGGCTGGCTAGCGGGTTACGGCTCGATCTGGAAAACGGCTTCCAATTCTACGGCAGCGCCCAACGGCAAGGCGGCTACGCCCACGGCACTGCGTGCGCCGACGCCCCGTTCGGGACCGAACACCTCAGCAAACACCTCACTGGCACCGTTGAGAACCGCCGGCTGCGCCTGAAAGTCGGGGGTGCATTGCACCATTCCCAGCAGCTTCACCAGACGGCGTATTCTGTCCAGACCTGCCAAAGCAGCCGCCAGCGAGGCCAGCAAAGCCAGCGCCGCTTGCCGAGCCGCCCGCGCACCCTCTTCCGCACTCAGATCCGCTCCCACCCGGCCGGCCAGGATGCTCCCGTCTTCGCGCACTGGCAGATGGCCCGAGGTCCAGGCCAGATCGCCAATTATCAGCACCGGCCGATACAGCCCCTTCGGCGGTGTGCAGGGCGGCAGTGTCCAGCCCAACTGTGCAAGCCGTGTCTGGGGATCCATGATCGAACTCTACGATGCACCAACGGGGCTTGGGCAAGCAGCCCGGTGCCGGCTCAGTCGATGATTTTCGTTAGCGGGTATTCTACGATGCCGCACGCCCCGGCGGCCTTCAAACGCGGAATCAAGCGGCGCACCAGCGCTTCGTCCACCACCGTGTTGACCGCCACCCAGTTGCGGTCCGAAAGGTCGGAGACGGTAGGATTCTGCAAGGCGGGCAGCACGGCCACGACCTCCGGCAGGCGCTGGCGGGGAACGTTCATCATCAGCCCCACCTTGCCCTCGGCGGCCATCGCCCCCCGAAGCATCAGCGCCAAGTCGTCGATCTTCTGCCGCTTCCAGGGATCGGCATACGCCGCGTGGTTGGCAATCAGCCGTGTGGTGCTGGTCAACACCTCGTCCACGATCCGCAGGTGATTGGCCCGCAGGCTGCTACCCGTCTCGGTCACCTCTACGATGGCGTCGGCCAGCCGGGGGGGCTTGACCTCGGTCGCCCCCCAACTGAACTCCACCTTGGCCTTGACTCCGTGTTTTTCCAGATAGCGGGTGGTCAGGCCCACGGCCTCGGTGGCGATCCGCTTGCCCTGCAGGTCATGCACGCTGCGGATGGGCGAATCCTCCGGCACGCACAGCACCCAGCGCACGGGCCGGCGGCTGACTTTGGAAAACACCAGTTCGGCCACTTCATGCACGTCGGCCCCGGTCTCCACGATCCAGTCGTACCCGGTCAGCCCCGCGTCCAGCACCCCATCGCCCACGTACCGGGGCATCTCCTGGGCCCGGATCAATAGGCACTCGATCTCCTCATCATCGATCACCGGATAGTAGCTTCGCGCATTGAAGTTCAGCTTGTAACCTGCGCGGCGAAACAGATCGGCCGTTGCCTCTTGAAGGCTTCCGGCGGGTATCCCCAGCCGTAAGATCGGTGACATGGCAGACAACAACTCTCTCCGTTTTTTGCAAAACAACGATGTGCCGTTTGGCGTCCAGCGGCGACTGACCCCACCGCCAGGCAGCGGGCGGGGGCCAGCCACGCCCTAAGTCGGCGAGGAGGGGCCGCGGCGATAGACCTCCTCGGGATTGAACACCCGCTGGCCAACCACCTTCAACCCCTCGGGCGTTACTTGGCGGAAAAAACAGGTGCGGAAGCCGGTATGGCAGGCGGCCCCCCCCACCTGCTCGACTTTCAGCAGCACGGCGTCGCCATCGCAATCGACATAAACTTCGCGGACTCGCTGTACGTGGCCGCTCTCTTCTCCCTTGCGCCACAGCCGATTCCGACTTCGGCTGAAATACACGGCCTGGCCGGTGGCCAGCGTTTCGGCATAGGCCTCGGCATTCATGTAGGCCATCATCAGCACCTCTCCGGTCGCGGCGTCCTGGGCAATGGCCGCCACCAGACCGCCGCTTTTCGAGAAATCGGGACCGGAATTGGGTTTTTGGGTTGCCATCGCAGACACAAACCTCCGCCGGGGCCGCACTAGCACCGCGCGATGCGAGACTACCAAAGATAGCCGTTTGGTGGCCGTTCGGCTAGTTGCCCCCCGATCCCCCAACACGAAGGGTTTTTCTTCGCTGGGCAGCCACCCAGTTGGAGTACGGTGCCAAACGATATAATACCTCTTTTTCCGGTCAGAGGAGGCCGCGGGAATGGATTGGCAATGGCCGAGCCCCGAAGTCCGCAACTCCGTGCGCGACGTTCTGGGCTACTTGAACTTGTCGTCTGGCGCTAGCGATGCGGCCTTTCTTCGTGCCGTCAACGAAGTGTTTCGGGCGACGGCAGCCAGCCGGCGCCAGGCCGATCCCCCCGCCTGGAAGCTCTTCCGCCACGTCTTGCAGCACGGCCTGTGCGAATTGCGGGGCACGTCCGAGGCCTTCCGGCAAACCGAGCAGGCCGAAGCCGTACTCCGTCTTGTGTTCGACGGCGTGCTGCCCGAATACCGCCGGTTCCATCGAGATTTGCTGTTCCATCAGACCGAGGAGTCGCTGTTCCAACCTTTTTTCCTGGGCCGGGTGTTCGAGGCGGTGCTGGCCGAGGGCGGGCCCTGGGATGAATCGGCGAGGATCATTTCGGGGGCGTTGACGCGGCTGAACGATTTCGTGGGTTACCGGCCCGTGGCCGTGCTGCATAACAAGCAGAAAATGCAGCCGTATGCCCACGAGTGGGTCCGTCCTATCCCGTTGTATATCCGGGGGGCTGGGGTGGCGACCGGGCCGTATGAAGAGGTGGTGGCCAAGGCCCTGGAGATCCTGGCCTCGACGCCCGAGGAGCTATTGGAGCAGGCGTGGTTCCGCCTGGAGCGGCTGGAGGAATTGGCCCTGGATCCGCGGGCGTACGATTTCGAGCATCCGGTCAATCGCCGGCCGAACTACCATTTTGGCTGCTGGGATCCGCATCGGCTCGACAACCGGGGATATTATTGCCGGTATATTCTTCAACAGGTGACGTTGGACGCCTTGAGCCAGCGGCTCCAGCCTCAAAAGGACATCCCGCGCGAGGAATTGCTTTTCGAAGCAGGGGCGGTTTTGGCGGGCACGATGTTGATGGGGGCGGGGGTGACCGGATGCAGCCCGCAGACGCACGATTCGTCGGTCACGCTGGCCACGCTCCTGCCGCACATCGCCGCGTACCGCGATGCCTTTTATGAGGACCTTTTGGGGCGAGTAGGAGGTGCCCACGGCCAGCGGCTGCGGGCCGAGGCCAGAACCCTCCGCCAGCCCTTCGGGGGCGCGCGGCAGCACCTCAATCAGACGCTGGCCCGCTGCCGGGCCATCCAGTTGCAGCGTGTCGGTCTTGCGCGGCTCTTCGCCCGCATGGGCTATTCCGAGGCGGCCCGAAACCAGGCGGCGCAGGTGGCCGTGGCCTCGGCCCGGATGCGATGCGAAATCGACTGCCGCATCACGGCCGCCCACCAGGCGATCGACACCGGCCAACTGGAGCAGGCCGCCTCCCTGATGCCCGAAATCGAAGACCTCTTGCACCGGGCCATCGAGTGCGGGGCCATGGTGGACCCCTGGAACATCCTCGGTTTTGGCGGGCAATTCGCCAGGTTCCCCGCCGTGGAAGACAGCATCCATGACCCCCGCGTCGATGAACTGTTGGAACTGATGCACGGATTGTTCGCGCTGTACGGCCGGCTGGAGGAGGCGGCGGCCGCCTCGGGCCAGGATCGCCTGGTGGAAACGCTTTCCCTGGGGCTGCGGCGCCTGGCCGAGTGGTGGGACCAATTCGCCACCACTGAAATCCGCGGCCTGGAGAGCATCTCCGGCCGGCAGGCGTGGGAATCGGCCGGCCAGGTGGCCGCCGCATTGAGCGCCTGGCACCGGGCAGGTACCGAGTCGGGCAAGATCGCCTTCTGGCGCCGGCACGCCGAGCAGTTTCGCTCGCCCAAGGCCTACAGCCTGCTGGTCGAGGCGCTGCTGAAACAGCGGGATCGGCTGGCCGCCATGGCCCTGTTGATGCACTGGCTAAGCCAGGCGGAGGAGGTGCCCCTGGCCCAGGGACCCTATTCCTTTCATGTCCTGGCCGAACGCTGGATGGCCGACCTGTGGGCCGACGATTCGCCAAGCCGCGGCGATAACCCTTCGCCGCTGCCTTTGGCCGACCGCTGTGCCCTGGCCCGCAAGTTCCTCGATTATCTGGAAGCCAACGGCGAAGCCTACTGGGAAGTGCCCCGCCTGGAACTGGCGGGCAGCGGTCTGGATGGCGGCGTGCCTGCCCCCGCCAACCGCCGCGATGAGGGTGACGAAGAGCAAGAGGAGAACATCTTCCGTGCCGCCTATGAGGATGTCATCTACCGCGACACGGCCGACGATGGCTTTGAAGGCGAGATGCTCGAAGGCCATATCGAGGGGACCGACTCGGAGCTGGCCGCCGAGGCCGAACGGATTACCCGCCGCCTCTCGTTTTTGCTGACCGTGGTTCGTCTCTGGAATACGGTGGCGTGGGCTACCCGGTCCCACGGGGATGCGGCCCGGGAAGAGGCATTGGCTGGCTGGCTCAAGCACACGGCACGCTGGCGTACGCAGTTCGCCGACTTGCTCCGCGTGGTCCATGCGTATCGGATTCCCGCCTCGCGCGCCTCGTACGAGGCGCTGATCGAATACGACCGCCGGCGCCTGATCAAGGATTTGCTGCTGGAGCGGATCATCGCCGTCTCCGTCGAAACGAGCATCACGGGAGTGATGCTCGATGTCCTTCGCGAGCAGTCCGAAGGGCCAAGCACGGGCGAGCCGTGGGAAGCGCCGGTACGCCGCGCCCTGCGCGCCATGGTTCGGGGCGACACCCGCGGCGTGCGTGAAGCGTGGCCGGACCTGGAAACCGCCCTGCTCGGCCTGCCTTTGCTGTACCAGCCCGTAGCCCGCGGCGGAGACCCCCAGCACATCGCCCGCTGCCGCTTCATCCAGCAAGTCCTCCACCGTTTACTGGGGGGACTTCCCCGGTTGGGACTGATTGCGGAAACCGCCCGGTTGCTGGCCACGATCCAGCAAATGGAGCGAAACCATCCGGCCGGAACGGGCGCCGTCACCGAGTTCGACGACTTGTTCGAGATCGCCTGCCGGGGGATCTATGCCTGTCTGGTGGAGTCGTCGGCCGATTGGCCGGACAGCATCCCGGGGCGACGCCGCACGTCGGGCCAGCGCGATGCGATGCTGTTGGAGATGCTGGAGCAGGCCACCGAGGGGCTGGTCCGCCGCTGGCTGGCGCACAGCCGCCATGTCCGCCTTTCGGTGCTGGAGGTCGTGGAGGACCCGGACCGCTGGTCCCAACTCAAGCAATTCATCCGGCGGTACGGCGACGACCTGTTCACCCAGAAGTTCATGGTGTTGAGCAACCTCCGGGCCATTCTGCACCAAGGCGTGGACCGCTGGCTGCGCGCCTGCGAGGAGGAGCCGGAGGAACACCGTTTTCGGCTGTTGGACGACCTGGACCGGCGCATCCCCCGCGCCCAGGCGGTCCGCCATCTGGAACTCATCCTCGAGGCCGTCCTCGAAAACTACCAAGAGTATCTCGACTACAACAGCACCACCACCCAGTCGGACCGGGGCGAAATGCTCTACACCCTCTTGGACTTCCTCCGCTTGGAGGCGAGCTATGACCGGGTGGCATGGAACCTGCGGCCGGTGGTCGTGGCCCACGAGGTGCTGGTCCGCACCGGCCGCAACCGCGCAGCCCAGGCATGGCGGGCCTTGTTTGCCGACCGTTGCCGGCCGCTGGCCGACCAACACCAACAGCGGCTTGAGCAGTTGGTAACCAAATACGCGATGCGTCTGCCAAGCATCGCGGATCGTATCGGCGAGCGGTTCGTTCGCCCCTTGCTCGTCGACCGGCTGCGCTCTTTGGTGCGTCAATCCGTCGCCCCCATACCCCGCGCCAAACACCGCCGGGCTTTTGCGCAACTCCTTCGCGAACTCGAACCGCTGGCCAGCGAACCCAGTGGCGTAGGCTTCGAAGTCCCCGATTGGCTGGCCGCCCTCGAAGAAGAACTGGATGGCATGCGGAGCGGTTCCCAACGCGACCCCGCCTTGGATATGCAACAACAGATCCCCCAGATCCGGCTAAGTCGCTCCCAAGCCAGACGGCAGGTCCACGCCCTACACGAGTCCTGAACGGGGCTTCGGAGCAGCGCCCGCCAGCTCCTTTGGGGGGCCGGCGTCTTCAGCGGGAAAGCTGTGCCCTAGGTGCGCAACGCGCGCCGCGCTGCCTTGTTGACCCGCTTTGACTTTGGCCGTCGGCTGCGTCATTCTGGTGGGATGTCTTCGGGCCTTGCGAACTTGGTGTCGGGTAAGGAGTGGTCCGTGCGTCCTTGGAAACTCGTGGAAACGAACTACGGTGCCGTCAAGCACGCCCATTACGAGGTGGCTGTGCTGCCTCTGGGCGCGGTCGAACCGCACAACCTCCATCTACCATATGGGATGGACCTTTTCGAGGGAGAACTGGTGGGCGAGGCCATCTGCGAGGCCGCATGGAATCAAGGGGCCAAGGTGATCCTCTTGCCCACCATCCCTTATGGTACGCAGACCAACCAGCGGGCTTTCCCCTTTGCCATGAACCTGAACCCCTCGACCCTGTCGGCGGTCATTGGCGACCTGGTCGAGTCCCTGGTGCATCACGGGATACTCAAGATCGTGCTGCTCAACAGCCACGGGGGTAACGACCTGAAGGCTACCTTGCGGGAACTGTACGGCCGAAGCCCCGCCAAGCTGTTCCTGTGCAACTGGTACCAGATTTTCGCCGATGTGTACCATGAGATTTTCGAGTGCGCTGACGACCATGCCGGCGAGATGGAGACTTCGCTGGCCTTGGCCTATTGGCCGCACCTGGTCGCCCGCAATCCCGACGGCACGCTGGCGGCCGATGAGGGGCGCAAAGCCCGCTGCCGGTTCGAGGCGGTCAATCGGGGGTGGGTGTCCATAACGCGGCCGTGGCACTTGCTGACTACTAACACGGGGGCGGGCGACCCCCGGGCAGCCACCGCCGAGAAAGGCCGCCGCCTGCTGAACCTCGTGGTCCAGCGCCTCGCGGGTTTCTTGGTGGAACTGTCGGCCGCCCCGCTTGACGAGCGGTTTCCGTTCCTTCCGTGAATTGTTGGACAGTACGCGGCGACTGAGGATGGTGCGATGATACGCTGGATGGCGATTCTCTGCGGGCTATGGTGCGGGTTGGCCTGCAACACTGGGGCGGCGGCAGCCTCACCAGGTACTCCGGCAGAGCTTGCCGGGCGGGGTGGTCCGCTGCCCATGGACTGGCTTCCCAAAGCGCCGCCGCTGCCGCCACCCCAGGGTCCGGTGATTCGGGTGAGCACGGTCGAGGAACTGCAGGCCGCGGCCGAAAAAGTGCCGCCCGGCGGAACCATCCTTCTGGCCGACGGGCACTACCTGCTCCCCCGCTATTTCGAGCTGCACACCGATGGCGTAACGCTTCGCAGTGCGTCGGGCCGGCGTGACCGCGTGGTGCTCGACGGTGCGAAAAGCCGGCACATCGAGCTGCTCGGCATCCGCGGCGCCAAAAATGTGACCATTGCGGACTTGACCCTCCAGAACATCCGGGCCAATGGCATCAAGATCAATGCGGATCTGGGGGCCAACCGGGTGCGGATCTATAACTGCGTGATCCACAATATCTGGCAGCGGGGCGTCAAAGGGCCGGCGGTGCCGCTGGAGCGGCGCGAAGCGCTTCGGCCCACGGACTGCCGCGTGGAATACTGCCTGTTCTACAACGACCGGCCCAAGCAGTTTGCCGACGATCCCAGCGATCGGCCTGACACGTTCGACGGCAATTACGTGGGGGGAATCGATGTGATGTTCCCGCGGCGGTGGGTGATTGCCGACAATGTGTTTGTGGGCATCCAGGGCCGGACACGCCAGGCTCGCGGTGCGGTATTCCTCTGGCACGACGCCCAAGAGTGCGTGGTGGAACGGAATGTGATTGTGGATTGCGACTCGGGCATCTGTCTGGGGAACTCGTACCGGCCCGCGGGCATCGCCATCCACGCCACGGGGTGCATCGTGCGCAACAACTTCGTCTTGCGGTGCCCGGAGAACGGCATCCTTGCCGACTATACCCGCGACTGCCGCATCGTGCACAATACCATCCACGATCCCGCGAGCCGGCTTCGCCGGCTGATCCGCCTGGTGCACGATAACGAGGGCCTGGTGGTGAGCAACAATCTCTTGAGCGGACCGGAAATGCGGATCGAGACCGCGTCGAAGGTGCAGTTCCGCGGCAACGTCACGCGGCCGATGACCGAGGCCTTCGTCGATGTCTCGAGCGGCAATCTGCACCTGGCTCGGTTCATACCGGGCGTGTGCGACGTGGCAGAGCCCGTGGCCGAGGTTCCCGAGGATTTCGACCGCCAACTGCGCGACCGGCGGCCCGATGTGGGGGCGGACGAACGGCGACCTTGACCCGCCTGCCGGCTGGTTGGCGTCGCCCTGCTGGGCTGCCGGCCCGAATGCGGCCGGCAGCTTAAGGCTCGGGCTTGGCCTCTTCGGGCTTAAGGAGGCGGAGCCGGATATCGCGGACCGCCCCGGTGGTGCACCACGTGGCCATGCCCAGCGGCCGGCACGGTTCGCATTCCCAGCGGATCGATATCTTCTTGCCCTGCCGATCCAGGTCCACCATCTGCTCGTTATCGATCCAAGCCTGGATCTTGTGCTTGGTCACCCGGATGCGGATGCGGTACCACTGCTCGTTCTTGAACTCGCGAAACTTGTTGGTCTCGTTCTCCGAGGCGTCATACCCGTTGATGCTCGAGAGTCCCACGACGGTTCCTCCCCATCCGCCGACCACGAAGGAACAGAACGAGTCATCGACGGGAAACGTGGTGGTGCAGAAGAAGTCGGATCCGTCGATGCGCTTGCCCTCGAGGGTCAATTCATAATCGACCTTGGGCAGCGGGTCCCCCGCCCAGGCGATGCCGCTCATCATGTCGCCGCGCTCCATGACGATCGCCCCGTCCTTGACATACACCTTGCCTTCGCCCCCGAACTGGGCCACCTTCCAGCCTTTCAGCGTCTGGCCGTCGAACAGCTTGCGCCAGGCATACTTGTCGGCCGGGGCCTGTTGCGTGCCGCTGGCTTTGGCCGAAGCCTTCGCCCCCGGTGCCTGGGCGGCGGACTCGGCGGCCTGCAGGCCAACCAGGCCCAAAACCGCAAGCAGGACCGCCCCCCCGGCCAGACGAATTCCCTGAAAACCCATACCAAATGGATAACGCGACCGAGTCATAGCAAACCTCCTGAACCGGGATGTGCTTACGGGACGAATTCGTCAGGGCGTGGCGCGGCACGTGGCCGGCCACCGGTCCGGCCAGCCGGCCCAACAGCACCCACCGGCACCACGGCTGTCCGGGGCCGGCCAGCGTCGCGAACAACCCTCCGCCCGCGAACCGGATGTTCTTGACGCCGCCGAACTGAATATCGTAATCCACGCCGGGCCGCAGGGCCACCAGCCACGCAGTGTCGGCTCGCAGCACCTCGCCCTCGGCCAGGGTACGACGGCGGCTGGAAGGACGCAATGAGATCGGCCCGCCCAAAGCCGCACCAGCCGCAGGGCATTCTCCGCCGGCTCAAAAGACGAATTCTACGGTGGCCACCGCCCCCTGATACAGCGCGCTGCCCGAGGTGAATATCCCCGTGCGTGGTTCGGCCAGATCGATAGCCACCGATTGTTCCGGCCCCAGCGCCAGCCCATGAATCCACATGAGTTCATAACCGCCGCGAACCGTGAAAAGCCGGTGCAGCTTCCACGCGACAAAGAGGCCGAGTTCCCCCACGAAGGAAGGCCGGTCGCGGTTTTCGACAAAGGTCTGATCAAGTCCAGCCCAGAACGTGCTCTGCCGGGCGCGATTGCCGTAGATGCCCGCTTTGGCAAAGCCTTCCACCCGCAGCGGTTTGCCCGCGCCCCACAGCGTCGGTTCCGCGCCCAACTGAAAACCGTAGAGGAAATTGTTGGCCCGCGTCGCCAACAGGGGAACCAGCATGGGCTCGTCGCTCCCCAGCCGGAATCCTTCATGCACTTGTACTGTGCGAAAGCCCAGCACAATGGGCACCGCCTTGATGACACGGGGTCGAATCCCCACCTCGAAACTGTGCAAGGTGGAGTCGTAGTCGATCCATTGGGCGGGCGCCGCCAGCGCGATGGCGAAGCCTTCGAATCGCACTCCGCCGTCGTCGTAAGCCGTAGCTGTGGCGTGAAAACGGTCGATGTCGAAGTACCGGAGCTGAAAATCCAGCGAGCCGTTCAAAGCCACGGCAAAGGTGCAGTCCGGCCCGGCCCGCGAGCCGAAATCCAGGTCGCGCACGTCCACCAGCACCGCATCGTCCGAGGCCCGCAGTATCTTGGCCGAGGGCTGCTCGTGGACGCCGTCGCGCCCCAGGATCACCGCTCCAACGCGGAAAGTTCCCAGCAGGGCGCGCCCACTGCCCCAGCGTGCCACGGGGTACATGAATTCCTGCGTGCCTGGCCAGTCCTCCCATGAGACCGGCGCGTCGCCCAATGCAGGTCGAATCGCCACGAGCTGCTGGGGAGTTCGCTGCGCGCAGGCCCACGGCTCCGGGGCAGGCGCCGTCACCAGCCCCAGCGCCACAAGGCAAACGGCCATGGAAAAATCGCGTCTTGCCTGGGACGGCATGCGGAAGTTCCTCGGCCTATGCACCAGTAGAACGCCTGGGTTGCAGGAGCTTGCGAAGGTATTGGGCCGCCTCGGCCCCGATGCCGGGCGATTGGCTTTCGCGGGGACCGGCGACGTTCAATACCCCCCGGCCGTAGACCCGCAGCCAGCGCCGCGTCTTGCTCACCTCGGGTCGGGACGACAAATCCACCACGCGTACCGGCTTGCCACAGCGCATGGCCAGTTGGCGTGTCAATTCGGTGCCCCCGGTCGGGCGCCCTCGGCAGAGGATCAAGGTGGCGTCGGCTTCTTCGACGTTGCGCTCGGTCCGCACCGCGTAATCGGGCGAATCGGTTTCCCTAAGCTGGTAGTGCTGCGGAATGGTGCCATCCTCGGCTAGCCGGCCCAGCGGGCACCACCCCCCGTGAGGAATGCCCAACTCGATGGCCACGTCCAGCGCAGCCCGATCCACCCCCGTCTGTCCGCCCGATATGATTTTGGCCGGCCGAAAACCGCTTACCTCCTTTTTGGCCATCGGATCGCATCGCTAGCGATGGAATGTGGGGTTTGTGCCCGCGGGAGAGGGGTTTCGCGATAGTCCACCGGCAGGCTGGCCTCCGTCGTCGGGCAGCAACAGCTTCATCCCAGGCACGAGGCCATCGACCCGGTTGCCAAGCTGGTCCCAGTTCAAATCGTATATCTCGCCCCAGCGCGAGGCCTTGCCTAATTGGTTCCGAGCGATGTCATACAACGTCTCGCCCTCTCGCACCACGTAAACGCGGCTGCCCTGCCTGGATAGCCCCGAGGTTGTTGCAAGGCTTGAGGCGGCCCTTGGCGTGGTCTGCCCGGGGCCAGCACCCACGGGCGTGTTCGCATCAGTTAAAGCCGTGCGGCCTGTCGCCGCCTCGGGGGGCCGGCTCGAGCTGCTCGCCATGCCAAACCCTGCGGCATCGCCAGGTGAGGTTCCTGCGAAAGGCGCAGAGCCTTGGGTCGAGGCGATATGCTGGGGTGGTGCGCTCATCGGGCCAGTGGCTTGCTGGCTGGCGGACGCCCCCTTGGGCGATACCGCCCCGAATGCGGCCCCCGGGATCGCACTCGGTTCAACCGGCGGAGTTGCGGTCCGAAGCGGGTTCGCCGGCTTCCGCGTCGATCCGGCAGTAACGGAGGGCTCGCTGTCGGCAACGTGCGCCGAGGCCACCCCGGGCCAGGCCGAAGGACTGGCCATTGGCATGGAGACCGACGGGCTGGCCGCCGCGACGCGACCGGTTGCCGGGGCGAGGTTTGTAGGCGTGTTGCGGAACGGGTCCACAGGGCCTTGGCCCACCGTGACCGCCTCGCCGGCTGGGTCGGGCGCAAGCGAGTCGGTCGAGGCAAAGCCAGCGGCCATCCGGCCGGCTGCCGACGGTGCCGCTGTCGAAGGGGCTGGAGCTGAGGTTTTGGCCGCCTTCGGCATGAAGCTGGGACCCCCTCTGGCCCCAAAGGGATTGGCGGCGCCCGTACCCGACGAGTCGCTGGCTAGCGCCTGGGCCTCACCAGCGTTTACGGTGCCCGGCCGCGGCGGCACGAACGGCGGCTTCGGCTCCGTGGCGGTCAGCTCACGAGCGGATTTCGCACCCGCGGGCCCGGGCGTCTCCGGGGCAGAGGGTTGCGAGCCGCCAGGCTGCGCGCTGGCCACCTTTTCTGGGGGCGACGGCGTTTCGTCCCCGCGCCTCAGCCGACTCCACACCACTACCACCAACACAAGCAATAGGGCTCCCAGCGCGGCCAAGCCGATTTTAATCTCCCGCGCAAAGTTCGGGTGCACTCGACCCGCCTCGTCCTCGTCAGCCAAATCAGCTTCCGGGTTGATGTTCTCGGCCGGATCAGTCCCCTCGGGGTCATCAGTTGCCTGGGGTGCGGGGCGATCCTCCCAATCTTTTTGGTAGGCGGCATTTCGGTGGCGATCGTGTCTTCCCATGGCGATTCCTTGCCTTCGCGCTGGACCGGAACTTCGTGGCCCGGGATCGAGAGCATCGGAGCGGACGGCGTGCCTGCGATCGACCCGCCGGCCGACCTATAGCGCGGCGTATCTTACCCGCCACGCCGGGGCGTGGCTACAGGAAAACCCCCGCGCGAGAAGTGGGATAGACTGAGCAAAATGGGAAGGCTGAGCAGACCTATCCGACGTGTTGCAGAATGCCGGTGAGCGGACCTTTTGGAAGGCGCCTGGAGTTGCCGCCGCCCGTCCGGGCCTTGTCCCTCATGACACCTTGGCCGGCGGCGGGTACTACCAGGGGTTACTGGGGGGATGCAGGCCGGCCTGTGCCCTGGGTGAGCGTCACCACGGCCTCCACCGCCACGTGCTCGAACACTTCCCATTGGCCGCCAAGCCAACGGACTTCGATGCGGTCGATAGTGGAGTGCCTGCCCAGCCCGAAATGCAACCGAGAGCCGAAGTGGCTTTGATAGCTGCGTCCGCTGTGGACTTCGTCAATCTGAACCAGGTCGCCGGCGATGACCCTCACGCGCGATCCCACGCCGTCGCGATTGGCCGTGGTGCCGCGGAGTTGCACCTGGACCCAATGGTGGCCGGAGCGGGAATCGTTGCGCAGCACGCTGGGTGGGCGGCGGGAGTTGAGGACCACGACGTCCACCCGGCCGTCGTTGTCCAGGTCGTCAAAGGCCACGCCGCGTGCCACCAAAGGGACTGAAAGTCCGTCGCCGCCAGAGGCCGAAACCTGGACGAACTTGCCTCCCACATTGCGGAGCAGCACGGGACGGACCATGTAGCTGGTGGTATCGTCGCGCAGGGCGATGTTCTCGTCGAAATGGCCGCATCCGATGAACACGTCCTTCCACCCATCGTTGTCGAAATCGACCAAGCCACAGCCCCATTTGACATGGGGGTAGGAACCCTGGCCAGCGCCAGTGATTCGCGTAACGTCTTCGAACAACCCGTCGCCGAGGTTGCGGAACAGGACCGGCGGCTCGCGGTGGTAGGCGGTAACGAAGAAATCGAGCCTGCCATCGCGGTCGAAGTCAGCGCACTCGACGCCCATATTTCCATGGGGGGCTCCGGTCGCTTCGTAGGCTGCGCCCGACAGCAGCCCCACCTCCTCGAAGTGCCCCCGCCCATCGTTGCGGAACAGGAAGTTGGGCATCACATCGTTGGCCACGAAGACGTCGGTATCGCCGTCGTCGTCGTAATCGGCGGCAATCATGCCCATCCCCGTACCGGCATAGGCGGCTATTCCTGAGGGGGCGCTTACGTCCGTGAACGTGCCGTCGCCGTTATTGCGGAAAAGGACATCGGGCACGCCGGCATAGTCCAGCGGGCTGGCATATGCCAGAAGACCCATGATCCTCCGGGCCACATGGTTGCGGAAGGTGAAGTTCACGTAATTGGCTACGTAGAGGTCCAGGGCGCCGTCGCCTTCGATATCGAGGAACGCCACGCCGGCGCCCACTTTGGAGCCATCGGCCACCCCCGCCCGGTCTGTTACGTCCGAGAAGGTCCCGTCGCCATTGTTCCGATAAAGTCTTTTGGGGCCGAAGTTCGAGAGGTACAGGTCGGGCCAGCCGTCGTTGTCGAAGTCCGCCACGGCCACGCCCAAGCCAAAACCCGCGTCGCCCACCCCGGCCTGCTCGGTTACATCCGCAAACCGCAGGCCGCCCAGATTGCGGTAAAGATGGTTTCTTGGGGGTTCGGATGGGGCCGGAGTGCCGGGCAGCGGCCGGCCATTCAAAAAGTAAATGTCCACCAGGCCATCGCCGTCATAGTCGAACGTCGCTATCCCCGAGGCGATATACTCCACGATGTAACGCCGGCCGCTGGACCCGTCGGTGTGCTGAAAAGCAATCCCCGTCGAGGCGCTCACGTCGCGGAGCACGATCGGGCCTTCGGCGCGCAGGGACAGCGGAAGGCATAATGCCACCGCCACCGCGACCAGGCTACTTCTTGGCGCGAAGCTGCTCATACTGCTCCCGATATTCGAGGTTGCCGGGATCCAGGGCCAGGGCTTTTTCCATGGCGGCAAGCGCGTCGGGCAGTTTTCCTGCGGCTTGACATGCCCGGGCCACCAGCCAGTGATGCGGGGCCGAGGGCTCCAACTCGGCCGCCCGGCGTGCGGCGGCTATCGACCCCTCAGCATTGCCACCTTTCAAACGCACTTCGGCCAGAAGGGCATGGGCCTCGGCCAATCGCGGAAACGCATCGCACAGACGCTGCAACGCGGCCTCGGCCTTTTCGGTCTCGTTCTGCTGGAGATGCAGCCGCGCGATCTCCAAACCGTAGCTGGGGTTTGCCGGCTCCAGGGTGGACAACTCTTCCAGCAGCCCGATGGTATCGGCCAGCTTGCCGGCCTGCCGGTACCGCCACGCCAGCGCCTGGCGGCATGCCACGGCCGTGGGATCCAAAGCAGCGGCCTTGCGCCATAATGCTTCGGCCTGTGAACCATTGCCGTGCGCGTAATAGACCTGGGCCGCGGCGGTGTATATCTGCGACACATCCTTACGCACCGCCCGCAGGTCGTCATACTCGCGCAAGTCCTTTTGTCGGCGCGCATGCTCTTGAGCACGCAGGCGGCGGAACTCCTCCATGCACTTCTGGGCTTCGTCGGCTTGGCCCAACCGAACCAGGGCCTTGGCCAATCCCAGGCGGATACCGGCGTGCGCCGGGTCCAACTGGGCAGCCCGCTGGTAGTTGTCCCTGGCCTGGGCGTACTGGCCTAAGTGGGAGTAGGCGCTGCCCAACAGGTCGAACGCCCGGGCCGACCGAGGACTAATCCGCACCAACTCTTCCAGGACGGCAACCGCCTTTTCTACCTCCCCGGCGTTGATCAGGGCCTCGGCATAGTCTTCGCGCAACGCCAGTGCCCGGGGGGCGGACTGAACCGCCTGGGCGAACCATCGGGCCGCCTCCCCGAAATCGCCCCGGCGCGAAGCCACCATCCCCAGTCCCGCAAAAGCATATGCATATTGCGGGTTGAGCTGGAGGCACTGCTTCCAGGTGGCGATGGCGGCCTCGGTGTTGCCGCGGAAGAAGTGCAGCCGGGCCAACACCTCTCGTGCGTCGGGGTCCGCGGGGAAGGCTTGTACCAGGCCCTCGGCCATCTGCGATGCATCGGCCAGGGTGGCCTCGGCCGAGTCCGGTAAAGTCCACTCCCCTTGCGCTGGCTCGCCAGCCGCCACGAAAACCAGGGCCAGTCCCGCGACGATCATGGCGCGATTGCCACGCAGGCCCGGCCACCCTAGCGGCTTTTCACCCGCCAGGGGGCTGAAACGTGCCCTGCCGCTCCCCACAAACCAAACCGCGATCGCAGGCTCCGTACTCGACCAGCACACAGCCCATAGCTGCGCGCGTGCCCCGTACGCCCCCTGCGAGTCGCCGCCATGCTTAGTTGGTCGCCACCGGCTCGCTGCCGCTGATGCTGCCCATGGCTCCCCAGCCCCCGTAGGGGCTCGGCTTGGTGCCGGACATGGTCGGTTCCGGGG
>Ga0123519_10007426_pt1 | contig 16978 bp, 21 predicted proteins | sample YelNatPaOPRAMG02_FD_87396 | JGI IMG/M metagenome (GOLD analysis project Ga0123519, IMG submission 87396) | Hot spring microbial communities from Yellowstone National Park - Yellowstone National Park OP-RAMG-02 (version 2) | ecosystem: Environmental > Aquatic > Thermal springs > Hot (42-90C) ... | reverse complement strand
TGCTTGCTCTTCCAGTAGTAGATAAAGAAAACAAGATTGTTGGAATAATAAGAGTAAACGATATATTACAAGAAATTCTTCCTAAAAAGATAAAAAAACAGAGAATAACAAAGCAAAAATGAAATTTAGATTAAATTTCAAACAAAAAATATCTGGGTTACTGTTAATATTTGCAATAATAGGCCCTGGAATAATAACAGCTAATGTAGATAATGATCCTGGAGGGATAACAACCTATTCCTTAGCTGGCGGCCATTTTGGATATTCTTTGTTATGGGTAATTATTCCTGTTTTAATCTTGCTGATAATTGTTCAGGAAATGTGTGCAAGATTAGGAGTAGTTACAGGAAAGGGTCTTGCTGATTTAATTAGAGAGAATTTTTCAATAAAAATTACTTTTATAATTATGATTCTTTTGGTCTTAGTTAATATAACAAATACAATAACTGAATTTGCTGGAATAGCAGCTGCTTCTGAAATATTTGGAGTATCAAGGTATTTTATAGTTCCTTTGTCTGCTTTATTTGTTTGGATTCTTGTGTTGAAAGGAAATTATAAATCTGTTGAAAAAGTTTTTTTAGTAGCGTGTTTGTTTTATATATCTTATATAATAACCGGATTTTTAACTCATCAGCCATGGAAGATTGTATTTGAAAAAACAGTTGTTCCAACTTTTATTTTAAACAAAGAATATTTAATACTAATTATAGGAATAATAGGAACAACAATAGCCCCCTGGATGCAGTTTTACTTACAGTCTTCTATTGTCGAAAAAGGAATTAAGAAAGAAGAATACAAATATAGTAAAATTGATGTTATTATTGGAAGTATTATGGCTGTGATTATTGTTTTTTTCATAATGATAACAACAGCAGCAACAATATTCAAAGCAGGAATTAGGATAGAAACAGCTTCTGATGCCGCGATTGCTCTCGCCCCATTAGCAGGAAAATTTGCAAAATATCTCTTTGCCTTCGGTTTATTAAATGCTGGTTTGTTTTCAGCAAGTATTCTTCCTTTATCTACAGCATATTCTGTATCTGAAGCATTTGGTTGGGAATCTGGAGTTAATAGAAAATTCAAAGAAGCAAAACAATTTTATATTCTTTATACAACAACAATAATTATTGGGGCTTTATTTGTTTTATTTCCTAAATTTAATTTAATAACTTTAATGTATTTCTCTCAGGTTTTAAATGGAATTTTGCTTCCATTCATAATAATCTTTATGTTAAAACTTATAAACAAAAATGAACTTATGGGAGAATATAAAAATACAAAAATTTATAATGTGATTGCATATATTTCTGCATCTATAATTATAGCAGTAACACTCTTTATGTTAATAATAACTATTTTTCCATCTTTATTCTAATATCTCCTAATAATCATCTAAATCTAATAAGCAGAACCTTCAGTTAGATAATTTTTTATTATTTTATTCTTCTTTCAATTCATCTAAATTGATAGAATTAATTAACTCTCTAAACTCCAAGAATTTTTCAGCAGGAATTTTTGTTCCGGATTTTGTAAATCCTGTATATCTTTCTGATGTTGTAAATTCCCTTATTGTTACCCCTTTTTTCCCGCCAAAATCATCTATCCTTACAATGATATCTGTATTTGAATTTTTATTTATTTTTCCTATATCTTTTTCCATACTTAAGCTAAAAAACATATATTTATAAATTTTTGTTATTTCCCTCTTACTTCGTCCTCAATTCGTCCTCAGAGTTTCCCTGTTCTTGCCAAGACAAACTCTTCGTCCTCACGCCCACAGCAGGAATCGAACCTGCAAGCCCTTACGGGCCGAGATCTCCAATCTCGTGCACTACCATTATGCGATGTGGGCATAAACTAATTCAGAAAAAATAATATATAAATTTAATCAAATTCTTTTTCATAAATTTGTATTATTTCATTTGATATTTCTTCTATTGATCTGTCCCCGTTTATAATAAATATTTTTTCATTTTGTAAAAATTTTGGTATTTTCAAATATGCTTTTCTTAATAATGCCTGAAATTCAACACTTTTTTCAAATTTCTGTTCAATAGTTCTTTGTTCTTTTTCTATTCTTTGTCTTGCAATTCTCGCATCAACATCTATGATAAAAGTTATATCTGGGATTGGCATATTTTTATGCATATCTATCAATTTTTGTATTTGTATTCCCTGGGTTGATTGATAAACTATTGTAGATAACTTATATCTGTCTGAAATTACATACAACCCCTTATTTAAAGCAGGTAAAATAACTTCTTTGATATGTTCTTTTCTATCTTCAACAAAAAGTTTAGTTAAAATTTCTGCTTCTTTGTAAGGATCGTTTGTTTTTTTTAATATGTTTCTTATTTCTCTTGTTTTGTAAGGTTCTCTCGTAATAACAACATGGTTATATTTATTTTTAAAAAACAAATATTTAGCAAACAAATAAAATTGACTGCTTTTCCCGCATCCATCTATACCTTCAAACACAATAAATTTCCCTCTTTTTCTTTCTATCATTTTAAGGAAGATATTTTTTTAATTCAAAATCCTTTATTAAATTATCTATTATATTTATTTCTCTATCTGTGAAATTCCAATATTTTTCTTCTCTTAATTCCTTTAATTCTGGAAGAACTCTTTTTTCTAGAACATCCTCGCTCTTCATAGCTCTTTCAATAAATTCTTTTTCTGTTGGAAATCTTTTGAAAAAAACAGCCATTCCTTTTGTAGTATAATCTTGGCCATAAATATGCAAAGAACCATTTTCCTCGCTATAAGGACCAATAATAACTTTTCTTCCTGTTTTTTCTGATAACATAGATGCCAAAACTCTATAAAGATTTGATATTCCTATAAGGTTATCTGCCCATGCTTTATACAAATCTCTACTTCTCCATCTTGCAAACATATGTAAAATTAATTCCCCATCCTTATTTTCAACTGTTCTTAATTGAATTTCTCTTAAACAGGGTTGGTCTTCTTTCATGAATAAATCAATTTCTGGAATTGCTGTAACGGCTACTGCTCTTCTTGTTAAAGAATCTTTTGCTAATTTTTCAGTTATAATTTCTAATTGATTTAGAGTTGTTCCATCTGATTTTGGATATGCTGTTAATCTTTGATGATAGCAATAAGGCCATTCCTTTGAAGAAAACTCCTTTCCTTCTTTAACCATCTCTAAAAGTTTTTTATACGGGACAACAAGATGGTCTTTTGCCCCTAAAAATTCTGCAATATATTTCCCAATTTCACAAAAACTTAATGGAGAAAATCTTGGCTCTGTGAAAACATTTTTTATTTCTATAAAGACCCTGGCATCTTTTCCGGGAGGATCTATAAAATTTCCTTTAGAATCTTTTCTATCATACTGTGTTCTTAAACTATATCCGTAATTATGAACTGCAAAAATAGATCTATAATGAGTTTGTGGTATGGAGTCCCCTTTTATAAATAGTGAAGGAATTTCTTCTTTTTTATTTTCATTCATTTTTGTATTTAGGTAAAATTAAATTTATAAAGATTATTGTTATAAAAATCATATAAAATTTTTTATTATTTCATTTCTATTTTTATGCTAATACTTCTCGGTATAGAAGTTCTCATAATAGCATGCAAAACCCTGTCATCTGCAGGAAGTTCTATAATCCTTTTGAATATTCTCATCTCAAATCTATCAAAAGTTGCTGTTCCATTTCCACAAGGGGATTTTCTTGTAGTTATTTTTAATCTTTTTGTAGGAAGAGGAATAGGTCCAGATATAGGAGTTCCTACTTTATTAGCAATTTCTTTAATAGTATTGCATATATCATTCAATGCATTTATATCATAACTACTTAACTTTATTCTTACTCTTGCCATGAATTGTTATGTTATAGTTTATTTTTAAATCTTACGTATATCTTAAAATAAAAATAATAAATTATAAAAAGCTTATTTTACTAAATAAATTATGGAAAAATTAACAGAAACTCAAGAAAAAGAGATAAAGAAAGAAGTCAGAAAAATTCTTGCAAAAAAACTTACAGAGCAAGCAAGAAATTCCGCAAGAGCTTTTAAAGAAGAATTTAAAAAACAAACTTTAACAGCAATCACAGCTGCATTTGCATTTCTTATAGCTTTAAGTTGGAGAAGCCCAATAGAAAAATCTATCAATAATATTGTTACTAAATTAAAATTAAATGAAAGCGCAGCATATTATGAATATATAGCAGCAATAGTAATAACTATAATCGGTGTTCTTGTAATAATGTTTTTAGCAAGATGGGCTGCTGAAAAAAAATAAAGATAAATATGAAGAAGAAAAATTCTAAAAAAATCTTTTTATTTCTTCTTATAATTTTGTTCTTTTTTTGCTTAGGGTATTTAATAACAATAATAGAAAATGAAGGCAAAACCGCAAAAATCACAGAATCCAAACAAATAGCTATGGTAAATAAAACAATAGATGGAGATACAATAAAAACAGATTTAGGAGAAGTTAGATTATTAGGAATAAATACTCCTGAAAAGAAAGAAAGATTATATGAGGAAGCAAAAAACTTTACTTCTCAATTAGAAAATAAAGAAGTGATTTTAATAAAAACAAATGAAGATAAAGATAAATATGGGAGATTATTAAGATATGTAGAATATAATGATAAAATAATAAATGAAGAAATATTAAAGAACGGATTAGCAACTCTTTATTATTATGATTATGATTCATATTATGAAAAATTAAAAAAAGCAGAAGAGAAATCAAGAAATAATAAGTTAGGATTATGGCAAGAATCTCAAAATATTTGTAAATCTTGTATAAAATTAAAGGAATTAAATAATATTGATCCTGGAGAATATGTTATATTAAAAAATGAATGTGATTTTTCATGCAACCTTACTAATTGGGAAATTAAAGACGATGCAAATCACTTAAAAAAATTGAATTTTTCTCTATTAAGTAAAGAAGAAATAAAAATAACTTATTCTCAAACAACATGGAATGATGACAAAGATACATTTTATTTAAGAGACGAACAAGGATATTTGGTTTTATTTTACAGATATGGATATCATTAATAAAAAAAGAATTCGTCCTCAAGATTTCCTGGATTTTTCCAAGTTAAATCTTTCGTCCTCAATTCGTCGCCAGGATTTCCTAGTTTTTGCCAAGTCAAATCCTGACTCCTCACGCCCGCACCGAGAATCGAACTCGGATCGCATCCGTGACAGGGATGAGTCATAGCCATTAGACCATACGGGCATAAAAAATTATACAAAAATTTGTTTTTAAATCTTTTTATACTTTTAATTACAATAATCTTTTTAAATCCTGATATTATAAAAAAGGAATGAAAGAAAACATTAATTCAAATGAAATTATTAATTTTCTAGAAAAATACGGTATAAAAAGAAATTCTATAGATAAAAATAATGATCAAATATTCTGTTTTAATTATAGAGACCTATATGTTCATTTTTTTGTAAGCTCGGATGGAACTTTCTATGGAGAAGCATATAAAAGAACTGAAGAGATATCAGAAACAGAAGATGTAAGAATTTGCAGATTATTATTATTTTCATCTTTAGAAGAAAGAATAGAATTCCAAGAAGAAACCGGATACAGGCATTTTATTTTTGAAGGAGAAAAAGAAAGAAACATAAAAAATCTTATAACTTTATTAAAAATGCCGATTAAGAAAGTTATAAAAATACAAGATAACAAGGGAACCGTACATATAAAAGATAAAAATCTTTTAACAGAGTATAGGAGAAAAATTCTTAAAGAATTTTTTAATAGATAATCTTAAAAACAATTATAATTATTAATTTTTATGAAAGCTAGTTATTTCATTTTATTTTTACTAATTATAGCATTAATTTTTTCTTCTTATATATTATTCTTTAAAATAACAGAATTTAATTCAAACCCAGTAATATTAGAACAAAAGAATATAACTCCTAATGAAAATATAATAAGCTATCCTTATGGTGAATTACAATATTATCCTAATATGAGGTTTAATCATAACAATATAACTTATTCTATTGATTCTTCATGTTCAGAAGAAAAAATTAAAAGAATAGAAAAAGCAATATCTATGTTAGAAGAAGACGTAAATGAGATTTCTTTTTTTTACACCAATAACAATGCAGATATAGAGATAATATGTGAAAATAAAAATGTTCCTTCAGAAGTAAAAGAATATTTTATAGCAGGGGAGGGCGGCCCTACATCTGTAATTAATACAAGTTTATTTTATATTATTGAAAAGGGGAAGATTTTATTATACAATGACAAATCTTCATGTGATCATCCTAATGTAGAACTTCATGAGTTATTGCATGTCTTTGGTTTTGAACATTCTACTAATAAAGAAAGCATAATGTATTCTGTTTCTTCATGTAAACAAGTTTTAACAGAAGACATAAAAGATGAATTAAAAAGATTATATAGCATTGAAAATCTTCCAGAATTATATTTTTCTGAAATAGATGTTAAAAAACATGGAAGCTATATAGATTTTGAATTAAAAATAAAAAACCAGGGTTTAGTTAAAGCAAAAAACATAAAATTAAGAATAATTTCAACTTTCTCTAATAATACAATAGATGAATTTGATATAGGAGATATAGAATATGGGGAAGGAAAATATCTTAAAGTAGAAAATTTAAAAATCCCTTTCAGAACAAAAGATATAAAGTTTGAGATTGTAAATGGAAAAGAACTAAATAATAACAATGATTTTGCTGAATTTAGTATAGAATAACTATTTTTTGTTTAATATCTCTTTTCTTTCTTTTTCAAGTTCTTTTTTTATTTTCTTTTTTGCTATAAAAATAAGAACAAACAGCACAATTAATAATGCAAAAGAAAATGCTATTGGTATAATATAATATAAACTTATTTTTAATTGATCTGGTTGATTAATATAAATAAAATTTGAGGGTATGTTTTTTATATCAAACTCTTCACAATTTTCAAATTTAGTTAATCTAGGAAAGGCAGTTTCATAATAATACATCCATCCAGTATTTCCATTGCTATCAATTCCATAATATATTCTTTTATTTACTCCAGAATATCCTAATTTTGCTAATTTAGATATTTCTTTCATATCATTAATATTTATAGATATAATTCCATTAAATCTCATCCATTCTATTTCATCATATAAGATTGTGCTCCAATTTAAATTTTCTAATTTAGTTTCATTATCAATAGTTAAATTTTGTTTGGATAATGAAGAAAAAAAATCCTCATTTAATTGAGGAGAAAAATCATAAATTATTTTTGTCCCAGAACCCTCTATTTTATAAGATATAAAGAGTTCTTCAAAATTATTAATAACCCCTACTTCCTTTAATAAATTTTCAATATCTTCTTTATTTTGTTTTGTTATGCAAAATGCTTTTGAAAGAGAATATATTACTCTCCCGCCACAATAACCTCCTTTGTTATCTTCCATTATTTCTATATTTATTCTTGTTTTGTTCGGTACACTATTATCTGTATCTACAATAATGCTATCTTTATAAAAAATACATGAAGATAATAAACAATTATAACTCCAATTTTCAATTCCTCCTGTAATATTTATATTTTTGTTATTGATTATAGTTGAAAATTCAATATAAGGAACCTCTTTTTTTGTTCTATTTACAGGAATTTGTACTCTTAAAGAAATACAATTTTGACAAAAAGGTTCAGAAACTTTATTTAAAATTATAGCCATATTAGGGGAGGAAGAAGATTGTATTATGAAATTATTATTTATGTAATTAACATTTTCTGCATTTTTTAACAAATCTATATTGCTTTGTATATCTTTTTTATTTAATAAAACCTCAACAGCATAATCATCTAAAGAAGTTATACAATCTGCATATACAATATTAGTTATAAAAATTAAAGAAATGATTGAAATTAAGAAGATTATATTATTTTTTTCCATAATAGAAAAGAATACAATCTCTTTTTAAAATTTATTGTGATACACTACTCTCTTATTTTTTGAAGTATATTAGGTATTTCTTCCATTACTTGTTTTATTACTTCTTTATCCGTTAATCTTGGATTTTTTTCAATTATAGATAGTGCTTTAGAAGCAGATGCTATCATTCCAAGTTTAGCTTGATGATTTCTTGTGTTTTTAGCTATATTTGAAATATGTTGCATAATTTTTTCATGATCTGCATTTGGATTATTTTTTCTAAAATTTAGAACTTCTGTAACAGCAGTCATCATGTTGACTTTTATATCTACTTGACTCATTTTGAAAGTTTTATATTTATTTAATTTTATTTTTTAATATCAAAAAACAACTATATTTAAAGATTTCTATAATAATTGTTGTTATTTTAAATATTGAATTTTTGGCTTTCGGGAGAGCTGCATATAGTAACTAGTTATCACAAATCATGTTTCAACATCAAATGTATCTACAAATTAATTAAAAAACATCCCCGCGGCAGGGATCGAACCTGCGATCTCTCGGTATCTATTGAGCATTTAGCTTCTTGGGCTTCATACTCATCCCGAAGGAACGTCTGCCCTAAAAATCTACAGCCAAGCGCTCTACCACTGAGCTACGCGGGGTTAATTATTTTAAGGTTAGGTGATTTTTAAATATTCTTATTTAGCTCGCTTTATTTGTTCTCAATTTCGTTCGCTCACAAAAACTCGCGCATGATAAAAAAATAAACACATGCGCAAAAAAATGAAAAATAAAAAATAAAATAATTTTGATTGTAGATTAGATATCTTATCTATAAATTAAATTTTATGCAGCCCCTACACCCTCATGTATAAAATAAACTCTATTACTTACCGATTCTTTTATTCTGCCTTCTCTTTCATAAACTGCCTTTGCAGGAGGTAATTCAAATTTTCCAAAAGGAGCAACCTTACTAAATATAATATAATTATATATTCTTTCTTCTCCTGCTTGTAGATTATTAATATACCACTCTATTCTTTTGTTTAATTCATCTATTTTTCTAGGCATTTCTCCCTTGAACTCTTTATATAGATTTACATTATATGGTATTTTATCAAATAAGGATATATTTTCAACGAATTTGTTAGCTTTTACTATTAAAGATATTTGTAATGCAAATTCTCCTCCCTTTGTTTTTACAAATCTCGCTTTTTTGTGTATCTTAATTTGAGATGAATTATAAACAAATAAAATTCTCAATAATATCAATAAAATAATTATTACTATAATAGGAAAGATATAATTAGTTGTTGTTACTAAGTCAAAAGTTGTTCCTGGAAGGACTTCTTTCCTAAAAGTGTAAATAACAAAAAATCCTTTTCTTTCTATATTAACAGGCTCTTCGTTAAAATTAGTAAATAATCTTGAAATAATATTTTTCTTTACACTTATTTCTGTAACAACAGGAGTATTTCCTAAGTTTTCTTTTTCAATTATGTATTTATTTATAAAAAATCCTTTTCTACTTTCTCTTGTTTCAAGAATGGATTTCTCTTCAAATTTAAAAGCTCCTTTTAAATTTGCTTTATATCCTTCAACACCTATATCTGCTAATATAGCATAAGTACCTGCTTGTAATAATTTTGTTTTTTCTTTGTCTAAAGTTACTATAAATTCTTCTTTCCCATTACTTGTTATATTAAAAGATTTTTCAATGTCAAAAAAACTCGAATATATTCTTGCTTTTACATTATCAATATTAACATCAGCATTATTTTTAATATAGACTTTTGCCTCTTTATCATCAAAATATATATTGTCACATCCTACACTTAATGCTTTGTCTAAAGTTAATATTTTTACTGTCAAGATTTCCTGTGTTATTTCTCCTGTTTTTTCTGCTTTGATTTTTAAAACAAAAGGATAAATAATTTCTTGTTTTAAAACACTTTCTTCAGGATAAACTGTTACTGTTAATGTTTTTTCTCCAAAAGAAGCTAAAGTAAAGTTTTGTTCTTCAATTTTTACTCCTGCTAGAGAATATATTGTAAATGTATCATAATCACCTAAATTTGTTATATTCAAAACAAATTTAGCAGGATTCCCAAATTCAGGAATAACAGTTTCTGTTATTACTTGTTTTTTAATTTCAAGTTTAGCAGAAACAAGAGCAATAGACATAATTAAGAAACAAAATGCAAATAATATTAGTAAATTTTTTTGTCTCATTTTTTAACTTCTTCTTTTAATATCCTTTAATTTATGTATTTATAAATATTTTTATTGTAGATTATCTTATTCCTTGATGAGCTAAAAATGCTTTTGCTTGGCCTAAAAATTCATCACCTTCTGCGAATATATCATTCTCATAATCTTCTATTCTTGCTCTTATAATATATCTATCATATACTGTTCTCAACCACTTCATAAATGGGGAGGTTTCCCATCTATTTTCATAATCTTTTTCTAAAATGCATTGCATATGCAATTCCATTAATCCTTTATCTAATTCCATTTTTTTTCCTTCATATTCCACTTCTACTTTTTTTAAACCAAATAATCTGAATTCTATTTTCAAATAATATCGAAAATAATCAGAAACTCTTCTTTTTGCATCCCATTTTACAACAATCTCTCTTCCTGTTTGGGTTTGTTTTTCAGCATATTCTCTTTCTACTACCCAATATTCCTTAGTAATTAACCAATTATACAAAAAATTATAAAATTCTTTCCAATCAAAAGGCCCGGTATGTTTTACTTTTCCTTTAAATATAAAATCTTTTTCTACCATATTTATCACCTATTTTCTTATTTTATATAGGAAAGTTGGGTTTTTAAATATTTTTTATTTTTTCTTTTTTATTATATTCTCAATTTTACCATCTCTTATTTGATATATTGTACTTGCATATTCTTTAGCTAAGTTAGGATCATGAGTTACTAGAATTATTGTTTTTCCTTCTTTATTTAGTTTTTTTAAAAAATCCATAATAATTTGCCCTCTTTTTGTATCTAAATTTCCTGTTGGTTCATCTGCAAGTATAACTTCAGGGTCATTTGCTAGGGCTCTTGCAATTGCAATTCTTTGTTGTTCTCCTCCTGATAATTGATTGGGATAATGATTTTCTCTTCCTTCTAATTCTACTAATTTTAATAATTCCTTAGCTTTTTCTTCTCTCTCATAACTGTTTTTTCCTTGAAATAACATTGGTAACATAACATTTTCTTTTGCTGTTAAATTAGAAATTAAGTTAAATTGTTGAAAAATAAAACCTATTTTTTTTCCTCGAATTTGCGCTAATTCGGATTCTTGAAGATTAGCTGTATTATAACCATCTAAAAAAATTTCCCCTTTTGTTGGGCTATCCAAACTTCCTATGAGATGCATTGTTGTGCTTTTACCTGAGCCCGAAGGTCCCATAATTGCAATAAAATCCCCTTTTCTTATTTCAATATTAATTCCATCTAAAGCCTTAACTATTTCGTCTCCCATAATATAATATTTTGCTACATCCCTAAGATAAATTATTTTTTCGTTTTGTTCTTTCATCTTGGCTTTTTTCTAAATTAATTATTATCTAATTAAATCCTCTAAATTATATCCTAATTTTATCATTTCATTTATTATTGGTTCTAATAAAGAATCAAGTTGCTTATAATTTTCTCTTTCTAAATTTTTAAGTTCTTCAAGTTTTTTCTTTTCTTCTTCTGTCAGTTTTTGATTTTGTTGATATTTTTTTTTAAGGATTGGCATATATGTTTCAAAATATTCGTCTTTTTTTCTAATTATCTCATTAAATTTTTTTAAATCAAAATTTTTTTCTTTTATTATTTTATCTAAATCTGATATAATTTTTTTCTTTCTTTCTTTATCTTGATAATTCCTATACATTCCATTAGGGAAATATAAATAAAAATTATTCCATCTATAAACTGATAATTCTTTTTTCATTTTATTTCTCTTTAACATAAAAATGAAGTTTATATTTTGCTTTTTGATCATATTTTTTAATAACCTCATATAGTATTTTATCTGTAACTAAAAAATTCATACCCTTTCCTTGTTCGCTTTCATTAATTCTTACAATAACTCCTTCTTTGCTTTTTAACTCATCATAAAGATGTCCATATTTTAGTTCATTATCTATAATTTCTTCTAATACAGAACATTGTTTTTTCTCTAATGGGGTAAATTTTCCTACTTGCTCTGGTTTAATTACCATAAAAAGAAGATATTATTTAACTATTTAAATTTAACTATTTTGTCATAACTACAAAGATACAACAAAATAGAAAGGTTTATAAATAAATCCTAATAAAGATTAATATGAAAAATAAAATATTTATACTATCAATTTTAGCATTTCTATTTTTAATTTTAGCTTTAAATTCAGCAGAAGCAATAATAGTAAAATCTGTAAATGCAGATACAATTTATCCTGGACAAGAAGGAAGCATAACTATAACCTTAAAAAACGACGCTTCTTCTGATATAGAAGATGTTTCTATGGTGCTGGATTTTTCAAATTTACCGCTCTCTCCTGTTGAATCTTCAGAGGAAAATACTGATGAAATTTTAGAAGGAAAAACAAAAACCTTCACTTTTCACGTTAGGGCAAATAATGATGCTGTTCCTGGAAGCTATAACATACCTTATATTATAACTTATGACGGATTACAAAACCCAAAAAAAGGTTCAATTGGAATAACTGTTTCTGGAAAAGTAAATTTAGAATATACAGCAATACAAGAAAATAATGTTATAGGAAACAAAGGAAAAATAAATCTAAAAATAATAAATAAAGGAACAGCAGATGCAAAGTTTGTTGATGTTAAAATAACACCAGAAGGATTTACATTATTATCTGAAAGTTATGTATATGTAGGGACAATAAGTTCTGATGATTTTGAAACAGCTTCGTTTGATGTTATATATGACAAAAAAATTTCTGTTTTGAATGCTGTAATAACATACAAAGATTTTGATAATACAGAAAAAAAAGAAGTTTTAGAATTACCTTTGAAAGTATATACAAAAGAAGAAGCTTTAAAATTAGGGATAATAAAAACAAATAAAATAGGAATTTATATTTCTATAATTGTAATTTTAATAATTATTTGGTTTTTTATAAGAAGGAAAAACAAATTAAGAAGAATCAAGAGAAACGAATTAATGATGAGGTAGTGCCTCATGATAAAAGATTATTTTATTTTAGCATTAAAAAACTTAAAGAAAAGAGGAATAAGAAGCTGGTTAACTATTTTAGGGATTTTTATAGGAATAGCAGCAATTGTAACTTTCATAACCCTTGGCGAGGGCATGAATAATTATATTAATGAACAATTTGCTCAATTAGGGACAAATATAATTCTAGTTATGGGAAAAGCCGGCTCTATAGTATCACCTATGGCCTCTTCTGTAAGTTCTAAACCTTTAACAAATCATGATGTTAATTTAATAAAAAAAATTTCTGGTGTTGAGGTAGCTTCTCCTATGATTATGCATCCAACAATTATAGAAGTAGGAAAAGAAACAAAAAGCACTTTTGTATATGGAATAGAACCACAAGACATAGATAAACTATTTGGTAATTTAGAATCTTTTAAAATAAAAGAAGGAAGAATGTTAAAAGATACAGATAAATATGCTGTATTAATAGGCCCAAGATTTCACGAGGATTTTGATAAAAATATTGATATAGGAAGTAAAATAAAAATTAATGGAAAAGATTTTGAGATAATAGGAATACTAGAACCAGTTGGAAATCCTCAAGATGATAAATCAATTTATATTTCTAATAAAATCTTGCGAGAAATGAGAAATAATTCAGAAGTAGTTTCTATAATTTATGTAAAAATAGAAAAAGGAGTTGATGTAAAAGAAGTTGCAGAAAAGATAAAAGATAAAATGAGAAAAGACAGAAATGAAAAAGAAAAAGAAGAGAGTTTTTCTGTATCAACATCTGAACAGCTTTTAGCAACAGTTGGAAATATTTTAACAGTAATTAATGTCATTTTTATAGGAATAGCTGCTATTTCTCTCTTTGTAGGCGGTATAGGAATTATGAATACAATGTATACTTCTGTTTTAGAAAGAACAAGAGAAATAGGAATAATGAAAGCAGTTGGAGCAAAAAATTCTGATATTATGCTAATTTTTTTAATAGAAGCAGGAATGTTGGGATTAATAGGCGGGATATTTGGAGCAAGTTTAGGAATAGCGATAAGTAAAGCAATAGAATATGTCACAATAAATTTCTATAATATAAATTTATTAAAAATAACTATAAATTGGATGACTGTTTTTCTTGTTTTATTATTTAGTTTTACAATAGGGTGTTTATCAGGGGTTTTACCTGCGTTAAGAGCATCAAAATTAAATCCTGTTGATGCTTTGAGATATGAATAAACATAACTCATTTGACCCACTCATAAAATAAATTTTAGAACTAATATAATAAAAATTTTAATTAATAGCAATCGTACTTCAAATCTCTAGAATTATCTCTTTTTCTTTTTTTTATCTTTGCAACAACAACACCCGCACATTTTTTATATCTCTTTTTGGTTTACAAACAATTTTCACATAATAACACTCCATTGCTTTCATATAATATATCATAATTTCCGCATTCTTCGCACCTTCCTTCTGTAAATTTTTTTCCTTGTTTTGCTTCTTTTATTCTTTTTAATTTATCAGATTTCTCTCTTATGTCCATTATCTCACTTACAGATTCGAACAAAGCAGGTTCTAACCTTAAAACATCTTTTAATGTTATAAATCCTACTGCTCTATTTCCAACAACAACTGGCAACCATCTAAATTTAGTTTTTCTCATTTTAAACAAAGCATCTGCAACATCTTCTGTAGGTTTTACAGTTACTAATTTCTTTTTAGCAAGGACAATTGCTTTTATTTTATCTAAATCCTTTGGTTTTTTAACTAAAGCATAAATAATATCCCCTTCTGTTAGTATTCCTAATATTCTATTATTTTCCTGAACAAGTAGACTCCCAACTTTCTTCTTTACCATTGTTTTTGCACAATCTAAAAGAGAAACATTTGGAGAAACAGAAATGAAATTTCTTGTCATAATATCTCCAACTCTTATACCTGTTTTTTGTCTTTCTCTGAAAAAAAATGCCATACTAAAAATAAGAAAAATTTTAATTTTATAAGTAATTATATTCTGTAATATATATATTATAAAATACATATTATATAAAAACAATAAAACTTAAAAACTATATATAAATATACATAAAATATAATAAAACCTAAAAAGTAATCTTATAAAAAATGGCAGATAAACAACCCATAGTAATTTTACCTGAGGATGCCCAAAGAATATTAGGAAAAGATGCACAAAGAAATAATATTATGGCTGCGCGAATAGTTGCAGAAACAATAAAAACAACTTTAGGGCCTAGAGGTATGGACAAAATGTTAGTTGATAGTTTGGGTGATATAACAGTAACAAACGACGGAGTAACTATTCTCGAAGAAATGCAGATAGAACATCCAGCTGCAAAAATGATGGTTGAAATTGCAAAAACCCAAGATAAGGAGGTTGGAGATGGAACAACAACAGCTGTCATGATTGCTGGAAAATTATTGGAAAATGCAGAAAAATTACTTGATAGCAAAATCCATCCTACAGTTATAACAAAAGGTTACAGATTGGCAGCAGAAAAATGCCAAGAATTATTAAAAAATCTTGCTATAAGTATAGATGGTGATGATAAATTATTAAAAGAACTTGTTTATACATCTTTAGCTAGTAAAAATGCTTTTGCAAAAAAAGAAAAATTTGCAGACATTATAGTTAAAGCAGTAAAGCAAATTTCTGATAATGGCAAGATTGATTTGAATAATATTAAAATAGAAAAAGTAAAAGGAGAAGGAATAGAAGACACAGAATTAATACAAGGGATTGTTTTAGATAAAGAAAAAGTTTCTGTTGATATGCCTTCTTCTATAAAAAATGCAAAAATAGCTTTATTAGATGTTGCCTTAGAAATAAAAACTCCAGAAGCAGATACAAAAATTTCTATAAGTAGTCCTGAACAATTACAATCCTTCTTAGAACAAGAAGAAAAAACATTAAAAAGCATGGCTGAAAAAATAAAAAAATCCGGGGCAAACGTTGTTTTTTGCCAGAAGGGAATTGACGAGATTGCTCAATATTATCTTGCAAAAGAAAAAATATATGCTTGCAGAAGAATACCTCAATCAGATATGGAAAAATTAGCAAAAGCCTGTGGCGGGAAAATAATTTCTAATTTAAATGAGTTATCACCAGAACAATTAGGAAACGCAGAATTAGTAGAAGAAAGAAAAGAAGATTCTGATTCTTATACATATGTAATTGGATGCAAAAATCCAAAAGCATTGACAATATTAATAAGAGGAGGAACCGAGCATGTTATTTCTGAAATAGAAAGAGCTTTAAAAGATGGTATGGGTGTTGTTGCTTCTGTTCTGAAAGATAAAAAAATAATACCTGGAGCTGGAGCTATAGAACTTGAACTAGCAAAAAGATTGAGAGATTTTTCAAAAAGTTTGGATGGTAGGGAGCAATTAGCAGTAGAGGAATTTGCATCTGCTCTTGAGTTTATTCCTACTACCTTAGCTGAAAATGCAGGACTTGATCCTATTGATATATTAACAGAATTAAGAGCAAAACACCAACAGGGAGAAATAAATGCTGGAATAAATTTACTAACAGGAAAAATAGAAGATTCAATTAAAGCAGGAATAATAGAACCAATAAGAATAAAAACTCAGGCAATAGATTCTGCTACAGAAGTTGCAATTATGATTTTAAGAATAGATGATGTTATTGCTGCGAACACAAAGTCTAAAAAACAACAAATGCCTTCTGATGTTGGGGAATATTAAATAAAAACTGATTTTCGTAAGTTAGATAAGATAAGAGGTGAGTCGAGCATTCCAAACGAACAGGATTGGGATGCGAGCAAGAGCATTCCAAACGAACAGGATTGGGATGCGAGCAAGAGAACGAGCGAGCCGAAGGCGAGCGATTCTAGCATCAAAACGAACGCGAGGG
>Ga0123519_10007420_pt1 | contig 16989 bp, 15 predicted proteins | sample YelNatPaOPRAMG02_FD_87396 | JGI IMG/M metagenome (GOLD analysis project Ga0123519, IMG submission 87396) | Hot spring microbial communities from Yellowstone National Park - Yellowstone National Park OP-RAMG-02 (version 2) | ecosystem: Environmental > Aquatic > Thermal springs > Hot (42-90C) ... | reverse complement strand
AATCAGGGAATAAAAAGTAGCCAAGGGTAAGTAGTATCCCTGACCCCTCACTACTGGCTACTGACTACTTAAATACGAACGTAGTTTAGTAAGTATTTACAAAAAAACATGACACATTACACAAGAAATACGTACGGTTGGATGAGTATTTACAATGATTAAAAAAGGGTTTACTTTTTTAGAAGTTATGATAAGTATAGTAATGTTTGGAATAGGAGCCATTGTTTGTCTTGATAACTATTTAATAAATATTAGAAATAGTAAAGTGATAAAAGAAACACAATTGGCTATTTTACTCGCTGAAAGAAAAGTAGAAGAATTTAAATTAAATCCTGAAGAAAGTAAAGAAGGAAAGGGTATTTTCCCTGCACCTTATGATAATTATCAGTGGGAATTATCCTTTACAGAAAAAGTTTTAGGGGAAACAGAAAAATTAGAATGTGAATTAGCATATTTAGAAATATTTTGGGAAGATGGAAATATCAAGATGTTAGTTCCTGTAGTAAAAAGTAATAATGAAAAAAAATAAAACTTTATTATTTTACAACCTTAAAAGAAAGAATCAATATGGATTTACTCTTATTGAAGTAATTATCACATTAGTAATTACATGTGTAATAGTTTTTATGATTTATAAAACTTTTTATACAAGTTATAAGATTTCATCTGAAATTGATAATTATCTTGAATCAACTCAAACTATTTTCAATTTTTTACAGAAATTTAATTTAGAAGTGTCAGGAATTATTCCTGAAAAAGAAGAATTTATAGGTTTGTCTGACAATCTCCAGTTTTTATATAAAAGGAGTGATTTTTTATATCCTGTAGAAGTTTCTTATCTAATAAAGAACAGTTCAGATGGATATAAGGAATTATGGAAGTATCAAAAAGATTTATTATCTGGATATACTTTTTCTTTCCCTGTATTTAGTTCTGCTAATGATATTTATTTTTCTTTTTTTGATGGTTCTCAATGGGTTGAAGAATGGGAAAAAGAAGAATTGCCATTTGCTATTGCATTAAATATAAAAATAAATGGAGAGGATATTTTTTCACCTATTACTATTTTAAAATAAAATGGGAAACAAAGGAATGATTCTTATAATTACATTAGGATTTCTATTTATTTTAACAGCAGCAGTAATAGAATTTCATAGAAAATGTATTGCAAAAATGGAGATTTTAAGAAATTCAATTGATTCAGTACAGGCACTTTTTTTAAGTGAAATAGGTATAAATTTAGGAAAAGATATTTTGGAGAAAGATAAAAATTCATATGATTGGCTTGGTGAGGATTGGGCAAAAGAAATAAGAATATCACTTGAAGAAGGAGAAATAAATGTAAAGATTGAAGATGAAAATAAAAAACTTAATCTAAACAGCATCCTTAAAGAAAAAGGAGAAACAAATACTTTGTTATTAAATTTAGCAAAAAAAATTTTTATTGAATTAGGATATTCTGAAAATACAATAGATTCTTTTCTTGATTGGATAGATGAGGATGATATTCCAAGAGTTTTTGGAGCAGAATCTTCTTATTATAAATCATTACCTACTCCTTATTCCTGTCCAAATAGAAGTTTATATAGCATTGAAGAATTGAATTTGATAAAGGGATTTACTGAAGAATTACTTTATGGGAATGAAGAAAAAAATATACCTGGTTTTTTAAATTTTGTAACAATAGATTCTGACAATACGATAAATGTTAATACTTGTGAACCCATACTTTTGAAATCACTTGGTTTCCCTGAAGAAGAAGTAAATGAAATTTTGCTGGAGAGGGGAGAAAAACCTTTAGAAGCAAATTATCTTATAAAAATAAATAAAGAAGTTTATTTGAAAAATAAAAGTTTAATTGTTTTTAAAAGTAAATTCTTTTCAGTGGTTTCTGTTGGCACAACAAAAACAGGTTATACAAGGAAAATAAGGACAGTATTTAAAAAAGACAAGGAATTAGTGGCTGTAAAAACTGAGTATTTTTAAAACATTGGAATTTGGTAAATCCTTGGTGAAGCCAGGTATGTTAAGACAGTACATAGGGGTTAGTACATAGTACATAGTTTATAGTTTGCTGTACACTGGCTACTTAAAGCAGGAGAGAGGGGTCAGTAGCGAGGGGTTAGGGAATAATTATTTTCCCCTATTCCCTATATACTGGCTACTGACTACTTAAAGCAGGAATCAGGAGTCAGTAGTCAGGAATCAGGGAATAAAAAGTAGCCAAGGGTAAGTAGTATCCCTGACCCCTCACTACTGGCTACTGACTACTTAAATACGAACGTAGTTTAGTAAGTATTTACAAAAAAACATTACACATAACACAACATTACACAAGAAATACGAACGGTGTTGAGTAAGTATTTACGAGGAGGCAGAAGAGAATGTTATGTTTATATTTAAGAGAAAAAAGTTATTATTATATGTCATCAAAGGAAAAAGGTGAGATTGAAGAAAATCAAATAGAAGAATTTTTGAAAAATAAAAAAGAAAAAAAAATACATTTGGTAATTTCTAAACCAAGGATTTTTTATAGAAAAATTGTTTTCCCATTTTCCCAGAAGAGAAAAGTGGAATTGTCTCTTCCTGTAGAATTAGAAGACCTTCTTCCGAAATCAATAGATAATTTTGTTTTTTCTTGGTATTTCTTATCAAAAAATAGAAATAAAAGTGAAGTGGTTGTAATTGCTTTAGAAAAAGATTTTTATAATTTCTGGCTTAATTTACATACTAAATATAAATTTTCAATTTATTTTTCAATTGATAGTTTATTAATTTTTAAATTTTTCAGCAATCTAATTAAAGAGAAAAATTACTTTTTACTTTTTATTGATGAGAAATATTTTCTTGTTAATTTGGTAGAGAATGGTTTACTTTCAAATACTTATTCCTACTATTTTTCCGATAAAAATCAGTTATTGTTGCAGATACACATTTTAAAAGCAATTTTTTCAGAAAAAAACTATCCATTATTTTGGTATGGGAAAGAAGATTTTTTCAATTCTCTTTCATTAGAAGGGAATAATGTTTCAATGAAAGAAGATGTATTAAAAATAGAACTCCCTTTCTTCTTAAATTATATAGGAATGTCAAAAACTTTTTCAAGTTCAACCCTTAAATTTAAATCTCCAAAGAGACCTACTTTTATATTTTCAGCAAAAGAACTTTTTATCAGTTTTGTTTTTTTACTTCTTCTAATTTTCATGGTAACTCCTTATTTTAAAATTCCTGATGAAGAAAAAAAAGTAAAAGAAATACAGATTGAAATGGAACAAACTCTTAAAGAAACATGCCCTGAAATTTCAAAAATAGTAAATCCTGTCATTCAAATAAAAGAAAAATTAAGGAATATTTCAGGCGAAAACACCAATGTACCTAAAAACATTTCAATTTTAAAAATCATGGCAGAATTTACTAAATTTGTTCCAGAAAACTTGAATGTTGAAATAACCCAATTTATAGTAAGTGGGAATTCTCTTTTTATTTCAGGAAAAATTTCAGACCTCCAAGAACTGGAAAAATTAAAAGAAAGTATAAAAAAATCAGAAATTTTTTATGAAGGAGAAATAGGAAATATTACTTTTGATAATGATAAACAGGTAAATTTTAATTTAATGGTTAAACTAAAATGAAAATTTCATATAAACAAATTATTATATTGATTTTTATTGCTATTTTAATTTTCATGTATCAATTCATTTTTATTCCAGGGAAGAAAAAACTTAACAGTTTACGAGAAGAAGTTATTCGGAAATCTGATGAATATAAACTGCTAAAAAGTTTATGCAAAGATTATCAGATGAAAATGTCACAAAATTCTGTCCAGATAAAATTTGCAGAAGAGAATTTTTCTTTAATATCATTTTTAGGGAAGATGGGTTTAAAAGAAAATATAAAAGAGGTAAAACCTTTACTTGAGGAGAAAAAAGACAATTTAGTTTTTTGTAGGGTAAAAATTTCTATAGAAAATATTACACTTGAAAAACTAATTGGATTTCTCCAAAAAGTTGAATCTGAAAATTTTATTTATATCCCGACTTTCCAGATGAAAAGGAATAAAGATAAACCATTTCTTCTTAACACAGAAATGGAACTACTTGTTATAAAATCCAATATCCAACAGAATTAAAGTATAGCAAATGGCAAATCGTAAATGGTAAAGGGTGAAAGACGAACCGTGTTCAATAAAATATGGAAAATCCGAAGCACGAAATTAAATCAAAATTCAAATATCAAAAATCAAAATGACAATGCAAAATTCAAAATGGGTAAATACGAAGCACGAAATCCGAAACAAAATCATAAATTATCAGGGAAGCAGGGTATGGTAAGATAGTACATAGGGGTTAGTACATAGTACATAGTTTGTAGTTAACTGTAAACTGTACACTGTTCACTGTAAACTGTAAATACGAACATTGAAGTTTATAAACCATTTAACTAAAACCTATGGCTGAAATATATCTTGTTGATGGAAGTGCTGTAGCATATAGGAGTTTTTATGCCATTCCGAAATTATCCACTTCTATAGGAGAATTAACCAATGCAACTTATGGATTTATAAATACTATCTTTAAACTTCTTAAAGAAAGAAAACCAACATATTTGTTGGTAACTTTTGACCTTAAAGGCCCTACATTTAGACATAAAGTTTTCAAAGAGTACAAAGAACATAGGAAGCCTATGCCTGATGAACTTTCCGCTCAGATTCCTACAATAAAAGAAATTTTAAAACTCCTTGGAATAAAAGTATTGGAACTTGAGAATTATGAAGCAGATGATATAATTGCAACTATTTCAGATAAATTGAGTAAGCAAGGCCATACAATTTATATCCTTACCAGTGACAAAGATGCATATCAACTTCTATCTGAAAACATATTTCTTATAAACCCAAAAGATGGAAAAATAATAGATATGGAATGGTTTAAAGAAAATTTTGGGTTATTACCTGAAAAAATGGTAGATATAATAGCACTTGCAGGTGACCAGGTAGATAACATTCCTGGTGTTTTTGGCATAGGAGAAAAAACAGCGTTGGAATTACTTCAGAAATTTGGTTCACTTGAAAATCTTTATGAGAATATTGAAAAAATTTCTTCATATAAAATACAGAAAAAGTTGTTAGATGAGAAAGAAAAAGCGTTTTTGAGTAAAAATCTTGCGAAACTTGAAAAAAATTTACCATTGAATCTTACTATAAAAGAAATGGAAATTAAGGAACCAAAAGTTCAAGAATTATTCCAATTTTTTGAAAGATTAGAATTCAAAAAGTTAATCACACAATTTCATACAATATTTCCAGGTAGATATGAAATCCTATCTATTGAAGAAAATATAGGATTTTCTACAAAAGAAGTTTATTCTTTCAAGGAAATCAAGGAAAATCCAGAAAAATTTAAAAAATTACTTGAAAATCCAGAAGTAGAAAAATATGGTTTTAATCTTAAAGAAAAAGCAGTTTTTTTATTTTGGCAAGGAATAACTATGAGAAATATAAGTTTTGATATTGCAATAGCAAAATATCTTACAGGTTATGTTTTTAAAAAAGATAATATTTTTGAAATAGTTGAAGAATATAAAAAAGTTTTAAAGAAAAATGAGCAGGAATATCTTTTTTACGATGTAGAAATACCTTTAATAGAAGTCCTTGTATGGATGGAAACAAATGGTATTTCTATTGATACTCCTTATTTAAAGCAGTTAAGTGAAAAGTTTAAAAACCAACTTGATGTTTTCCAAAATCAAATATATGGTCTTGCTGGAGAAGTTTTTAATATCAATTCCACTCAACAACTTTCTCATATTCTTTTTGAAAAAATTGGACTTCCTATGAAAAAAAAGACAAAAAAAGGATATTCTACAGATACAACAGTTTTAGAGGAGTTATCTAAAATACACCCTTTGCCAAAATTACTCCTTGATTATAGAGAACTCTTTAAACTAAAATCTGCTTATGTTGATGGTCTTATACCGTATATAAATGAAAAAACAGGGAAAATTCATCCTTCTTTCAACCAAATAGTTACTGCTACTGGTAGATTAAGTTGTAGTAATCCAAATCTTCAAAATATACCAATAAGAACAGAAAAAGGCAGTTTAATAAGAAAAGCATTTTGTCCATCAGAGGGAAATGTTTTTTATTCTTTTGATTATAGTCAGATTGAATTGAGAATTTTAGCCCATTTTTCTGAAGATACAAATCTTATAAATGCATTTTTAGAAGACAAAGATATTCATCAAGAAACAGCAGAAATTCTTTTTGGCTCAAATTCTCTTTTTTCTCCATCTTTAGTTTTTAATCCCTCTTCCTTGACTGGAGAGGATGGAAATGAGAGTGAAATTTCTTCTCAACACACCAGGAGATTAGCAAAGATTATCAATTTTGGAATAATATATGGAATGAGTCCATTTGGATTATCAAAAGAATTAAACATTTCTATAGAAGAAGCGAAAAAATTTATTGATGACTATTTTGGAAAATTTCCAGGAGTTAAAAAATATATTGAAACCATTACAAAAACTGCTCAAGAAAATGGATATGTAAGTACTATATTAGGAAGAAGAAGATATATACCTGAAATAAATAGTAAAGATAAAAACCAACAAGAATTTGGGAAAAGGATTGCAATAAATATGCCAATTCAAGGTTCTTCTTCTGACCTTATTAAAGTTGCAATGAATCAAATTTATAAAAATTTCAAAAGAGAAGGACTAAAAAGTAAATTAGTATTACAAATACATGATGAACTTTTATTTGATGTTATCCCTGAAGAAGGAGAAAAAATTTGTTATATGGTAAAAGAAATTATGGAGAAAGCGTTAAAATTTAAAGTTCCTTTAAAAGTAGAAATAAAAAAAGGGAAAAACTATTTAGAGATGGAAAAAATTTAATATTTTTTTACTTTTTTGAAAACGATTACAAAAAAACTTGACAAATTTTAATATATATGTTTAATTTATTCTAATACTAAATATTTTTCATTTATACTTATTTTTTTTCTCTATACTTGAGGGTGAGAGTGATGAGTAACTATGTAAACGGTTACAAAAATGGTTACAATACATGATATTGCAAAAAAGGCAAAAGTTTCTTCAGCAACTGTTTCTCGTGTTTTAAATGATGGTCCTGTAAGTCCTTCTACAAAAAAAAGGATTTTAAGGATAATAGAAAAAGAGAAATATGTTCCTGATAACCAGGCAAGATATCTAAAAAAATTAAAAACAACAAAAATAGGACTGATAGTACCTGATATTTCAAATCCTGGCACAGGTATAGGAGCAAAAGTTATTCATGATATTTTAAAAACGTATGGCTATCATTTGATTTTTGGAAATACTTATGGAGAAGTTTCTGAGGAAAAAGATATTTTGGAAATGATGGAAAGAGAAAGAGTTATAGGGATTATTCTTTCAACTTATGAAGGGGAAGATGATACTTCACTATACCCATTTTTTGAAAAACTCATTAAAAATGGAGTTTCAATTGTTTTTATGGGAAAGAAAAGAGACAATTTACCAGTAGATGTAATTTCAGTTAATAATTTTTCAGGTACTTTTAAGATAGTTGAATACCTTATAAAGACAGGTAGAAAAAAAATTGGATTTATTGCTGGGAAGAGAAATTTAAGAGCAACAGAAGAAAGATTAAAGGGTTACATAGAAGCACTAAAAAATAAAGGTATTTCTCCTTCTTCAGAACTGATTATTTGTGACGGAGAATACACAATAGAATCCGGAGGAAAATTTGCAAAATTTCTCTTAAAGAAAAGAGTTGATGCAATTGTCTGTGGTAATGACCTTATAGCAATAGGAGCAATAAAAACTGCAGAAGAAATGGGTATTAAAGTTCCTGAAGAAGTTGGAATAACAGGATTTGATGATATATTTCTTGCTTCTTTAATAAAACCAAAACTTACGACAGTCCATCAACCAATTGAAAAAATTGCTATTACAGGATGTGAGTTTTTACTTAAAAGAATTGAAGGTGAATTAAAAGAAGAACCAAAAGAAATTTTAATTGAACCAGAACTTATTGTCAGGGAATCTGCTTAATTCCCTCTCAATTAATTATTCTTTTTCCTGATGTAAGAGAATAAAAGTGAGGGTGAGAAAGGAGAGAATATGGAAACAAAACTTTTTTCAAAAATTTATGGTTGTCTTTTAGGAGGTGCAATTGGTAATGCTTTTGGTAGTCCATTTGAGAATATGGACTATGAAGATATTGAGAAAAAATATGGAAAGGTCTATGATTTTCTACAACCAGAAAGGTTAGAGTTAGAAGATGATAATGCAATTGGACTACTTCTTTGCAAAGCATACATAAAAAAACAGGGAAGAGTTACTTCAGATGATTTGGCAAAGATATGGTTAAAGGAGATGGAGCCAAAAAAATACTTCTGGTGTATGAGAAATGCATATGAACTTTTGAAACAGGGTATTCCTCCACGACTTACAGGTATTTTCAACATCGTTACAGGAAGTGCAATAATGGCTATTGCACCTGTTGGTATTTACAATGCCTGTGACCCGGACCAGGCATTTATTGATGCTCTTGATATTGGTTATATGTACCAGCCAAAACTTGATACTGAATGTGCCGCTATTTTTGCTTCATCTATAGCAACCGCAATGAAACCGGATGCAACTGTGAAAAGTGTTTTGGATGCCTCCTTAAATAAAGCCCCTCATACTCCTTATATATCCTTTGATAATAGAAATCCGGATAATATTTATGATACATTGAAAAAAGCACTGACTATTGCCTCCAATCACAAAGACATCTTTTCAGCAAGAAAAGATTTAAGAAAAGTATTCCAATGGCATCCAATTGACCCTCTTGAAGTTCTTTGTTTAACTTTAGCAATATTCAAAATTACAAATGGTAATTATAGAGAATGTCTTATTTCTTCTGCTAATTTAGGAAGGGATTCAGATACAATTGGTAATCTTTCAGGTGCTTTATGTGGTGCTTTGTATGGTAACAAAGTTATTCCAGAAGAATGGATTAAAAAGATAAATAAAAAAAGTGTAGAACTTTTTCATAAAGTCGCTTTAGATTTTACTTCTTTGGTAGAAAAGAAATACAGAGAAACTGAAAAACAAATAAATAACCTTAAAAAACTTATAACTGAAAGAAAGTAATCTTAAAATGGAAAGACACCTATTTAAAGAAAGCAAAGAGTATCCCAGTAAGAACTCCTATTTGTCCAACCCAGAATATAAACATCCATTTAACAATAGATACCTTTGTTTCAGCAATTTCCACTTTCACTTTTCCAATTTCTTCAGAGAGTCCTCTTTCAAACTTTTCTTCTACAAAACTAATATTATCTTTCTTAACACTTTCTTCAACTTTATTAAGGATTTCTACCAGAGCATCTGCTCCATCATCACCAAGTTTTTCTCTTATATCTTTTGGGATAGTTATTACAGCCATTTTCGCTTCTTTTTGTTAACAATAAAATTATACCCAAGAAAAAATATACTGTTAACCAAAATGGAGGTGCAGGATGAAAAATAAAAATCAAATATCAAAAATCAAAATGCAAAATGAAAAAACAAAAACTAAAGAAGGAGCATTCACACTTATAGAATTGCTTATCGTAATAGCGATAATAGCAATTTTAGCAGCGATGCTTCTACCTGCACTAACAAAAGCAAAAGAAAAAGCCAGACAAGTAAATTGTATGAATAACCTGAAACAACTTGGACTTGCTTTTCATATGTATTTACAGGATTATGATGAATGGTTCCCTTATCATCAATATTTTGGAGGAGTTAACACATGGTATGAAAATATTTATAGATATACTAAAAATCAAAATATTTTCCGTTGCCCAGCAGACAATAACTATTCTTATGCAGGAGGAAAACTTTCATATGGATACAATATTTATCTTGGAGATTTAACGGCTTATAATAGACCAACAGCAAAACTTTCCCGAATACCAAAACCTCACAGGTTAGTTTTAGTTGGTGATAGTAGGGACCATCCAACTGTTTCTTATTACGATTACATGTTAAATTTGTACTCAAGTTATGCTGGAGACCCTGAGGTTCCTACTCCGGCATATCCTCTTGCTTGTAGGAAAAGACATCCTGGGCAAGGAACTGAAGGGAAAGCGAATGTTTTATTTGTAGATGGACATGTGGAGCCGGTACTTAAAAGTAGAATTCAAGGTGGGTCTGGTTGGGAACCTTATTGGTTCTATTATTTTAATCAAAATGCAAAGGAAGATTTTGGAAAATAATGTTTATAATAAGGGGGTTTCTATGAATAGACAAAATAGTTTTTTAGTTATAGTTTTCGTTTTTTTTCTATTCCCACTTCAATATATTTCCCCGGAAGAAAATTCTTTTTTATTTCAGGATGATTTCAACAAAGAAAAAATTTCTTCAGATTGGAAGATAGAAGGAAGATGGGAAATTGTAGATGGAGCAATTACAAATACTTTTGTAGAGAAACAAGAAGAGAAATATTATACAGGAAAAATTACTGTTGGAAATAAAGATTGGCGAATTGAAAAGGTAGAATTTGATTTTAAAAGAATTGAACAAGGTTTGCCGACAAAATATGGTTTTGATAATCATACAGGTATTTGTATTTGGGGTTTAACAATTTGGGCAGGAGAGAATTATTTATACTGGAGTGGACATATACCACCAACAGAAAATAAACCCGCAAAAACTGAAAAAAAAGAAGCTATTTTTGAATTAAATAAATGGTATCATTTTAAAGCAGAAAGAGTAAGTGATAGTAAAGTTCAAATTTTTATAAACGATGCCCTTTTTACAATCATTCCCTATGCTCCAATAGATAGTGGCCCTATTTCATTTTACACTTATCGTATAAGATCATCTTTTGACAATGTAAAAATTTATGAGGCAAAAGGAGATAAAGAAATTAAAAAGTCCAGTTATAATTTTGTTCCTAATAGCAGTTTTGAATATACAACCAACCCAAGTATGCCTGATTTTTGGACATCTTTTGAGTCCCTTTTTTCATGGGGGCTTTATAATGAAAAATGGACTAGTGAAAATGGATATAAAGAGTGGCATAAAAAATTTCAAGTGGATAGAACAACTGCTTTTGATGGGGAAAATTCAATTAAGATTACTTATCCATTAGATTTATCTTCTACAAGTGTCGGAGTCCAATCAAACCGAGAATATAATTTTTCTGCATATTTAAAAAGCGAAAAAGACAATTTCCCTGTTAAAATGGGGATTATTGGAAACGATAGAAAAATAATAACAGAACAAGAGATAGTAATTGGCAAAAATTGGGAAAGACATTTCCTACACACTTCTTCAATCAAAGTAGGGAACATTTATCTTTATTTCATTCCATTAAAAGAAGGTACATTTTGGGTAGATGCAGTTCAGTTAGAAATAGGTGCTGAACCTACTCGGTATTCTCCTTCTCCTTTAGATGAAACAATTTTTAAAAAAATGGCAGATACTAGAATCCCAGCAAACTTAGAAATTCCAAAAGTAGTTCTTGAAGAAAAAGGGGGGAAAATAGTTCTTGATGCTAAATTAGATGAAGAGTGTTGGAAAAAAGTTCAACCCCTTGTGTTAAAACAGATGGATGGTAAGGAGGCAACTGAAAAAACTGAGGTTTATCTATGTTATGATGAAGAGAATCTTTATATTGGTGTTAAATCTTTTGATTCAAAAATGGATACTGTAGGAATTGTTGGGAGTGAATTAAAAAGAGATAGTTTTGAAATTTTTGGCCAGGACTCTATAGAAATATTTTTAACTCCAAATGAAACAGGTGAAGAATACTTCCAGTTAGTAGCAAATACATTAGGGAGTAAGTTTGACCAGAAATTATCTAAAAAAAGCGGAATGGACCTTTACTGGGATGGTAACTGGAATGTGAAAGTAGAGAAATATGATAAATGTTGGATAATGGAAATTTCTATCCCTTTTGAGAATTTTATAAAAGAAAGTATGACTATGGGAAATGTTTGGAGATTTAACATTTGTCGTAATCATCCGAGGACAAAAGAGTTAATTTCCTGGTCACCTACATTAACTGGGTTTCATGTTCCTGATAGATTTGGGTATTTATATCTTGGTTCATCTCCGATGCTATGGGAAATTAAAAACATTACTTTAAAATGGTTTTCTCCAGAAAAGAAAAGATTAAGTTTTACTATTAGAAATGGTGATTTATATGAATCTGTAATAGATATCAAATTATTTTTAGAAGATCAATCATTTTATACTTATCCAGAAAAATTGAATTTAAAACCTAATGAAGAAAAAACAGTGTTTTTTACAATTCCAGCAGAAAAACAAGAAATTAAAGGCAATATAAAAATTCAAGATATCAGAAAAGGGAAGTTGCTACTTTCCAAAGAAATAAAAGTAACATCTTTACCTGTTCTTGAAGCATATTTAGACCGTTCTTATTATACAAACGAAAATGAAGCAGTTCTTTATCTAACAGTAAACATTTATAATGAATTATTAAAAAATGTTTATCTTAATTGTAAAATTTTGGGGAATAATTTTACCAAAAAGATAAGGGTTTCTTCAGAAAAAAATACCATTGTTATTCCTATAAAAAATCTCACCCCTGACAATTATAAAATTATTACAGAAATAGAATATGAAAACACAAAATTTCCAGAGGCAATTACTGAATTGGTGAAACTACCTCCAAATATAGTAGAAGTAAAAATAGATAGAATAAAAGATACAATTTTAGTGAATGGAGAACCATTTTTTATTTTTGCACCATTTTGGGAACATCCACCAGGAAAAGAAACATTAAAATATATTGCTAAATGTGGATTTAAATCAATAGTAATAGTATGGCGGCCTGGGAATAAAAAAGAAGAAGTAATGGAATGTCTTAATACTGCGAAGGAAAATGGTTTATGGGTTATTGCATGGCCTTCTCCTTCTGGTATGCATTTAACTGAGAAAGGATTAAACTGGCTTATTTCACAGATTAATGAGTTTAAAGACCATCCAGCAATTATTGCTTGGTATGTCTTTGATGAACCAGGGCATGATGGAATTTTGCAAAAATTTGTTGATGAAGCAAAAAAAGCAGACCCTTATAGAATTGCAGCTGCCAACTATCATTCTTTTGCATTAAATCTTAAAATTGGTGGTATGCCTGGAGAAATTATAAGTTTAGATAGATATCCTATTCCAGAAGAAAGCATTTATTCTGTTGAAAGTACAGTAAAAGAAATGTATAAAATATCTTCATCAAGAAAAAATCCACTCTGGTATATTTTACAAAATCTTGGTTATGCTTTTGCTTCTTCAAGATGTCCTACTCCTTTAGAGCAGGAATATATGACATACATAACTATATTGGAAGGAGCAAGAGGATTAATGTATTTTACTGGACTTTCAAAAAGCATTGAGCACCAAGAAAAAATAGAAAATCTTAATAAAGAAATACAGGAACTTACTTCAATTTTATTTTCTCCAGAAGATGTACCTACTATACAAGTATTTCCTCAATCTATTAAATATATGTTAAAAAAATATAAAGGGTATTATTATCTTATTTCTTTAAACAGAGAAGAATGTCCTATAAAATCCATATTTAACCTTTCTTCATTGAAACCCAAAATTATTGAAACTATGTTTGAAAATAGAAAAATTAAATTAGAAGGTGATAGATTAGAGGATACATTTGAAGGATATCAGAGGCATGTTTATAAAATAAAAGGGGAATAAATGGCTGATGGAATAGGACATGGTTTAATGACAAGAGTTGCTTTTGAATCTTTGCCAGAATGGCAGCAAAAAATATGGGAAGAAGAAAAGCAGAAATTAGTGAATATATATTGTATGTATGGAGATAGTTATTTTGGAGATAAAAAAGAAGAAGCCCAGCCATATATGAAAATGCCAGATGGAAGTATTCCAATGATTCCCTGGCAATACCGGTTTTTTAAAAAGACCGCACCAGGGAAGGATTTTTTTACCTGTGGATATTATAGATTAGCAAGGTATGTATTTGATTATTATATTTCTCAAATTGCCAGAAATTTGAAAGATAGGAAAATTAAAGATTCAGCCGGATTTGCTGGAGTATTAGCACATTTTATAGAAGATGCAGGTTGTCCTTCTCATTCAATAGGAGTTGATTTAGGTATAGATATGGAGATAATAAAACTACTTTTGCCGCCATCTGATAAAAAGAAGAGGTTAATGCAATTCCATAATATTTTAGAAGGAGAATATGAAGAATTTACATTAAAAGGATATAAACCGAAATTACTTGGATTAACTTCAAAAGAAGCATCTTTTAATCTTCTGGACAGGTTCACAGATATGCTTGAGAACTCTACAAGACAGATTCTGGCCATGGTAGAAGCATTTTATAGAGATGATTATAAAACATTAAAAAAACATTTAACAGAAAGTGGGATATTTTCTTCAAAAGTATTGGCAGATGCTCTTTATACTGCATTTTGTATTGCTTTCAATAGATTTGATAAAAAAGAAACAAAAATACTGAGAAAAAGAAAAATTAGTGAACTTACTCCATATAAATGGACTGGTTGGGCTCCGTATCCATATTTTTATCCTGTTGTTAGAAATTCAAATATGAGTTTAGATAAAGGATTTAAACCAGTTCCGCTGAAGTTAAATATTGATGGTAAAGTTAAAGAATTTAAATATGGTTTTGGAATAGGTGCTCCTTTTGAAATAAGATATCTACTTCCAAAAGGAGTTTATAAGAAATTTTGTTGTATAATAGGTTTACATTCAGATTTAGGAAAAGATGGAGAAATTATTTTCAAAGTAGTAATTGATGAGAAAATAGTTTTTAATTCAGGTATAATAAAAGATGATAGAGCAAGAAGAATAGAAATACTACTTGGAAAAGGAGAGAAATTATCTCTAATAACACAACCTACTAAAAACAGTTTTGGCAGATTTGGAAATCAAGCGGTCTGGGCAGAACCAATGATAGTGAAAAATGAAAGCGATAGTTAAACTTATACCAAAAACAAAATATACTGTCAACCAAGTGCGAAAAAACATTGTGGACTTCGTAAGTTCGTAATTAAGGAAATGAAAGAAAAATTTTATCTGTGGGCACATAAGGAAGGGATGCAAAATAATAGATGGGGTCTGACGAAAGAATCAAAAATTTCTCCTATTGATGCCTGTAAATATCTTGGTATAAAAAACATAATATTTGTGAGGGAATTTGGAAAACCAGAACCAGAAGAATATGGAAAATATGCAGAAAGTTTTAAAAAATTGAAGAAAGTTATATGGAGTATTGTTGGAGCAGGTTGCACTTATGAAAAAGGAGAGATAGAGAGAGTAATTGAATTGAAGAGGAAATATAAGAATATAGTAGGTGCAATAATGGATGACTTTTTTGTAAAAGAAAAACCACCTTTTACACCAGAAGAGATTTTAGGAATAAAAGAGAAACTTAATGAAAATGGACTTGAACTATGGGCTGTTTTATATCAACACCAGTTAGATTTACCAGTAAAAGAATATCTTGAAAAATTTGATTTGGTAACTTACTGGATATGGAAGTCAGAAGGAATAGATGAACTTGAAAAATGTTTTGATAAATTTTGTAAAATTATTCCAGATAAAAGAAAAGCACTTGGAATTTATATGTGGGACTATGGAAATAGTAAAGAGATGCCTATTGAGTTATTTAAAAAAGAATGTGATATAGGATTAAGATGGTTAAAAGAAGGGAAGATTGAAGGAATAATATTTCTTGCAAGTTGTATAGTTGATTTAGGTTTTTCTTCAGTTGAATATGTAAAAAGATTGATCTTAAACATAAATACTACTTGACAAAATAAACAAATTTGTTTATTGTTTTAAGTAACTTCCATCATTGGTTATTGTTGAAAAAAAAGTAAATTTAAAGATAGTTTCTCAAAAAATTTACTCATTCTGAAAGAAAAAAGAAAAGGCACTGGCTGACTATATTTACTTTAACAGAAATTTTTCTGATTTTTCAGAATTCCATCTTGAAGATATAAAGAAGAAAAAACTTGAAAATTACATTAAAAAAATGGAAATTAAAGGACCAGAAAATTTAAAAAAATGGATTACTTCTTTATAGATATTGATGGAACAATAACTGATAATAACCCAACAAAAAAATATCCTGAAGAAAAACTTGTATGGAATAATCCTATCTTTGGAGTTATAAGAGATGTAATGGTTGAAGAAGGATGGAAACCAGAAGAAGCAAAAAGAAAGATAGAAGAATATGCTGACAAAATTATCTGGTGGGATTATCCTGATTTTATAGCGGAATTTAATCTTCCACTTGAAAAAACATGGAAGAGAATTTACAACTGGCATTATGAATACAAAATAGTTTACCATGATACTGTTGAAATGGTAGAAGAATTATATAAAAGAGGCAAAAATTTATTTATAGTCAGTAATAATCCAATAGTCGGGTGTCTATTAAATCTAAAAGTTGCAGGTCTTGGAGATATAACTGGTTCTAAATATTTTAAGAGAGTTCTTGGTGCAAATATTTTAAGAGGGCAAAAACATCAAATTGAATTGTGGAAAAGGACGATTACCCAGATTGGTGTTAAAGCAGAAAATATTGCCAATATTGGAGATAATGAAAAAGAGGATGGAGACATTCCTATTTCAGCAGGTCTTACAACCACTATTATAATTAAGAGAGACCTACCTATTAAGATAAAAAAAGAAGGCAGGAAAATTTTTATAAAAAATCCTATTGAATTATTTACATTGATAGAATTTAAAGATATAATGTAAATAGTAAATCCTCAGTGAAGCCAGTTATGTTAAGAAAGTACATAGTCAATAGTACGTAGTTGATAGTACATAGTCGGTAGTACATAGTACATAGTTGGGAGCAGAGTGTTAAATCAAAATTCTAAATCCGAAATACGAAGCACGAAACAAATTGATAGTCAGTGAAGCTGGGTATAGTAAGATAGTACATAGGGGTTAGTACATAGTACATAGTTT
>Ga0123519_10007417_pt1 | contig 16991 bp, 14 predicted proteins | sample YelNatPaOPRAMG02_FD_87396 | JGI IMG/M metagenome (GOLD analysis project Ga0123519, IMG submission 87396) | Hot spring microbial communities from Yellowstone National Park - Yellowstone National Park OP-RAMG-02 (version 2) | ecosystem: Environmental > Aquatic > Thermal springs > Hot (42-90C) ... | reverse complement strand
CATAACCTTGAAACATCCCCTGCCATCAGGGGTAATACTTATATACTTCCTCTGGAATTTGAGGTGCTACGCACCCACTTCGTGTAGGTGCTTTGCACCCACTTCGTGCCTGTAGCCTTTCCTCTGGAATTTATTATAGCGTTGAGGGAAGTGGCTCAAAACTTTAACATTTTTTTAACACCACTTTTATTGACTATTTAATATACTTACACTAGAGAGGTGATAGTGATATGAAAAGAAAGAAACTTTCCAGTGAACTTTCAAAATTGTATTCTCTTTTTCTCTGGCCCTCTAACCCTGAGGATGAAAAAGGTAAAAAATATTTTAAAATTACTTTAAAACTTATGAAGCAATTAATTAACAATATGTGGATAAGAGAAATACTTGCCACTAAAAAAGAGATTAAAATTATAGAAATCTGTGGTGGAGCAGGTTTTGGTGGTGTAGCCTTAACAAAACTTCTTTTAGAAAATGGAGTAGATGTAAAGCTCATTGTTACAGACTTAAGGAAAGAAACTCTTGAGACCGCTTTAAAATGGGGAAACACCGTGATAGGCAATAGAATAGAGGTTTCTCTTGTAGATGCAAGAGATGTTTGGAAATTAAAAGAAAGGTTTGACATTGCTCTACTGTATGGAATTTCAACACCTCATTTTAATCCGTGGGAGATTGTAAAAGTCTTTGCATCGGTTAGTAACACACTGGTCTCGGAAGGTATTTTTGTAGTGGACGAAGCAGATAGAAGATATAAAATATTTTTGTCTCAAGGTTACCAGTTTGTATTACCTGAAGGACATAGCGATAAATTTGTAGTAAGTTTCCACAAAGGTTATAACCCAATTTGTGGAACATTTAAAAGAACCTTCGTAAATATGGATAATCCTAAAATAAAGTTATCAGCAGAACATTTTTTCTGGGGTGTAGCAGAGGTTGGGGCTTTAATGTGGACATTTTTTGAGGATATAGACTTTATAGATTTAAAATTAAAAGATATGCAATACTTTATTTTAGGTTATAAACCAAGAAAAATAATAACTCCTCAATTTTTAAGGGAACCTACAATATTAAAAAAGTCTATTAAATAAAATCTATTTATCCCGGATAATGCATTTGGAATTTTGGAATCTACAGAAATCAAAAGACTCCTTTGTCGCTACGCTCCTGGCAAGTATACTTTGATTCTCTTACCATTTCTTATGCTATTAGAAAATAATAAGGGGTTAGGTTTTGAGAGTATGTCTATTTGGGGGCAACCTGTTGATAGGCTATATAAAAATTTTTTCTTGATATATTCATATTTTTTGTAATATCTAATATAATAATAGTAAGGAAAGTAAGGAAGGGAGGTATACTTGTGGAACTTGCCAGAGTTACTTCTAAAGGACAAATTACAATACCAAAGGAAATTAGAGATAAGCTAAATTTAAAAGAAGGAGATAAAGTTATTTTTCTTGAAGAAGGAAATAAGATTATATTTACAAATTCATCTATGGTGGCATTAAAGGAAATTCAAGAAGGTATGAAGGGTGAAGCTGAAAAACAAAAAATAAATAATGAAGATGATGTAATACAACTAGTAAAAGAAATAAGAAAAGAAGCTTCGGCGAAAAGATATGCGGGTAATGCTTGATACTAATGTTTTTATTTCGGCTATACTTTTCCCAGATTCTCAACCTTTTAAAGCTATTGAAAAGGTAATAATGAATTATACCCTTGTGTTGTGTTCTCAGATAATCGAAAAACTATATGAGATTTTTAAGAGAAAATTTAAGGATAAGATAAACTTATTAGATAGATTTTTGTTTAAACTTTCATATGAGTATATACATTCACCGGTAGATATTAATGAAGAAGATTATCCGGGCATAAGGGATAAGGTTGATTTGCCAATACTTGCTACTGCTATTTTAGGGGAAGTGGATATTATAATTACTGGAGATAAAGATTTTTTTGATATAAAAATAGAGAAGTGTAAAATTATGACCCCAAAGGAGTTTGTAGAAAGGTTTTATGGCATTTAACCTTATGGCTTCTCATTTTGGTAATGTAAAATATTATGTGTAATTTTTTATATTGTCCATTATTTCTTTAATTCCCCTTGTAATAGTTAGATTGTTTTGTTATACTTTTATAGAAGCTAATCTTTTATTTTAAGGTAACTCTTTATGAAGTATTTAAAGAGTATAAAGCTAAAAATTGCTGATATGCACTGTGCTATGTGTGCTAAAACAATTGAAAACACACTTAAAAAACTAGATGGAATAGTGGAAGCAAATGTAAATCTTGGTGAAGAAACTGTCTTTATATTATATAACACGCAATTAACTACATTGTATGATATAAAAAAGAGTATTGAATCAGCTGGTTATAAATATCTGGGATTAGAAGAAGAAGAAAAAAAAGAATTAACAAAAGAAAAAGAGTTAAAAAATAAACTTATAAAAATTATTGCTGGCTTTATTATAGGTATTTCTCTATTGATACTTAGTTATGTTCCAGTTAAGCTACCATTTTCATTAACATATTTTATGTTTGTAGTAGCTACACCTACTTTTATTTATTTAAGTTATCCTATATTCAAGGCAGGGTGGAGTGCTTTTAGAAACAAAAATTTAAATATGGATGTAATGTATTCTCTGGGTATGGGTGTTGCATTTGTTTCAAGTGTTTTAGGGACATTTAATATACTTTCAAAAGAGTTTCTTTTTTATGATACTAGCATTTTGCTTGCAACATTCCTTTCTTTAGGACGCTACCTGGAGGCTAGAGCAAAAGAGAAGACAGGTGAAGCAATAAAGCTTTTGATAGGATTGCAACCAAAAACTGCCAAAATTTTTCGTAATAATAAAGAAATAGAAATACCTATAGAAGAAGTTATGATAAATGACTTAGTGATTGTTAAACCAGGAGAAAAAATACCGGTAGATGGCGAAGTCGTGGATGGAGAAAGCTTTGTAGATGAATCAATGATTACAGGAGAAGCTATTCCCATAATCAAAAATAAAGGAGATAGAATTATTGGCGGAACCATTAATAAAAACAGCATAATAAAGTTTAGAGCAACAAAAGTTGGTAAAGATACAATGCTTTCCCAAATTATAAAACTGGTAGAAGAAACAGAAAGTTCTAAAACCAGAATTCAAAGAATTGCAGATAAAGTAGTTGGTTATTTTATTCCTGTAGTGCTTGGTCTTGCTGTGATTTCCTTCATTTTATGGTACTTTATTTTAGGTAATACAATAGTTTTTGCACTTAACTCTTTAATTTCTGTTCTTGTCATTGCCTGCCCCTGTGCTCTTGGATTAGCTACTCCTACTGCTATAACTGTAGGAGTAGGGCGAGGAGCAGAACTTGGCATTTTAATTAAAAATAGCGAAGCACTTGAAATAGCAGAGAAGCTTACAACAATAGTATTTGATAAAACCGCAACTTTAACTACAGGTAAACCAGAGGTTACAGATTTAATAAAGATGAGAATAAGTGAAGAAGAATTATTAAAATTAACAGCAAGTGTAGAAAAGAATTCCTCTCATCCTCTCGCAGATGCAATAGTAAAAAAGGCAAAAGAAAAAAATATTAAACTAGAAGAAGTTAAAGAATTTAATACTTTTGGAGGAAAAGGAGTAATAGCAAAAATAAATAACAAGGAAATAGTTATTGGGAATAAAGCATTTTTCAATGAAAAAGGCATTATTTATACAGAAGAAGTCAAAGAAAAAATATTAAACCTTGAAACCGTTGGGAAAACCGTAATTCTGGTTGCAATTGAAAAAGAAATCTGTGGTATAATAGCTATTGCCGACACATTAAAGAAAGATACTAAAAGAGCAATTGACGGGTTTAAAAAGATGAAACTTAATCTTATTATGCTTACAGGAGATAACAGAAAAACTGCAAATGCAATTGCAAAAGAAATTGGAATTGAAAAAGTGGTGGCAGAAGTTTTGCCTCAAGATAAAGCTTGGGAAATAAAAAAACTTAAAAAAGAAGGTCAAGTAGTTGCTTTTATAGGTGATGGCATAAACGATGCTCCTGCTCTTGCAGAGGCGGATATAGGTATTGCTCTTGGTAGTGGAACAGATATAGCTATAGAAAGTGGAGATATGGTATTAATAAAAGACGAACTTATCGAAGCTTTGAAAGCTTTACAATTAAGCAAAAAAGTGATGTCTAGAATAAAACAAAATTTATTCTGGGCTTTTGCATATAATACTGCATTAATTCCAGTAGCTGCAGGTATCTTGTATCCATTTTTCAATATTACTCTAAGACCTGAATGGGCAGGACTTGCAATGGCTATGAGTTCTGTAACAGTAGTAACACTCTCTTTAATGCTAAAAAGATATACACCTTCTGTCTCCTCTAACTTCTGATATCTATTTTATACATCCTTTTAAACTTAAGAAAAAGCTCCACCTAGAAGTATCCACTCTTCATAAAATTGCCCGTAAAGCTCAGCAGAAATTGTTAAAAAATAAAAAAAACTCCAGGGTAATATAGGGAAAGCAACCACCAATATCACTATTCCTATTGCCCAGCTATTAAATACAGTATAAAGATATTCCTGCAAGTTAGCAGTGATATTTCCCAAGGTTCTCTTATATTTAACAACATCCTTCCAATCTTGAGTATAAGCAAAGTCAGCCAGAACTACTGGCAACATAACTAAAGCCCAGAGGAAACTTAAAAATGCCATTAAAATAAAAAGAAAATCTATTATTCCTATCACAGAAAAAATAGAAGGAGAAAAAGAAGAAAAAAGAAAATAAGAACATACAATTCCACCTGCTGACATTACCACTGCTGGTAATAGATATATTAAAGAAATAAGAATGACTTTAAAGCCAATCCTGATATATCTTTTCCACTCACTCCAATCAGGTAAATTTATATCCTCTCCTAAAATAACCTTCCTAACCATTTCTAAAAAATAACCACATAATAAAGGCGGGAAAAAAAATGCTAAACCACCCCAAAGTAATTTTCGCCAGCACTTTTGATCAAAAAACATATACTTAAAAGCATATTCAAAATCCAGTGCCATAACTTATTAAATAGAAGATATAAAGTAACTTAAAGCTTCTTTAAGTTTATAAGAATGTAAAAAAATTTTAGCCATTAAACGAAAGATTTCTTTATTATTATTTCCACAAGATAGTGCTTCTTTGCAATGTAAAATTGCTTCTTCTGTCTTTCCTTGATAAAATAATGCTAAAGCTAGATTTCTTTTTAAATATATATTTTTAGGATTTAACCTCTCGGCTTTTTGCCAGTAATAGAAAGCTTTTTTAAAGTCTCTATAATGATAAAATACCCCGCCTAAATTAGATACTATCCTCTCGTCAAATGGCTCTAATAGAAAAGCTCGGTTGTAATACATAAGTGCTTTTTCCCAATCTCCCTCTAATCTATATAAATTACCAAGATTAAAATAAACTATTCCTAAATTGGGGTTCAACTTTAAAGCTTTTTTATAAATATTAAAAGCTTCTTCCCTTTTTCCCAATATTGCCAGTATACTTGCTGCATTATTATAAGGAATGGGGTCGGTGGGTGTAGATTCCATTGCCAGATTAAACTCTTCCAGTGCTTTAGAAGTTTTACCCTGTATTTGATAAAGTAAACCAAGATTACAGTGAATATCACTAGCTACTGCAGGCCGACCTAAAGCTAATGCTTTTCTAAACATATCTTCTGCATAAAGATACTTTTTTTGGTAAAAATAAACCTCTCCTAAAGCATTTAAGGCTTCAGTATTAGGAGAGGGAGAAAGCTTAAGCACTTCCTCATACTCTTTTGCAGCTCTTTCAAATTCACCGAACTGTTTATATAAACCAGCTAGTTGCAGATGTGCTTCCAAACAAGTGGGGTCTTCTTTTAACACCTGATAAAAGAAACTAATTGCTTCACTATAACTTTCTTCCTTAATAAGTTGGCTACCTGTATCTAAATTCTCACCTTTAGCTAAACTAAAAAATAATAATAAAATAAATAAGGAAATACAAAATCTCTTTAGTCTGAACATAATCTAAAGCTTTTTAAGTTCTTCTTCTATCTCTTTAGTTAGAGAGGCAGATTTTTGCTTCTTTGAAAGTGCCAGAGCTTTCTTAAGATATTCTTTTGCTTTCTCTTTGTCTCCTTTTTCTTTATATGCTAAAGCTACTTTTTTATGATAATCTAAATTGTCTGGTTCCAATTTTAAAGCCTGGTCGTAATTCTCAAAAGCCTCTTTCCATTTCTTCTGCGTTTTATATATCTCCCCCATCTCTATGTATAAATAAGCTACCTGCTGATTATAAATAAGAGCCTGCTTAAGCACATCTAAAGCTTTATCTAAATTACCAATTTCTTTATAAAGCTCTGATAAACTAATATAAGCTCCTATTTCTGTAGGATAGTTCTTAATTAGCCACTGGTATTCTTCTATAGCTTTATTTTTCTGGTTATTACGAATATAAATAAAAGCTAAAATTTGATGTGGCAATTTGGCATTTGGCTTAAGGAGGGAAGCCTTTTTAAATGTTTCGATAGCATCTGTAAAGTCATTTATCTGAAAATATAAACTGCCAAGGTCCTCTAGCGTTTGATAATCATCAGGCTTGAGTTGAACCAGTTTTTTCATCATCTCTATTGCTTCTTTATTTCTGTTGCTCCTTGTATAGATTGAAACCAGTAATCTGTAATTCATCTCATTTTTAGGTTCAAGTTTTAAAGCTTCTTTTGCCTCTTTTAAAGCAAGTTCAAGTTGATTTGCATCCTGGTAAGCTCTAGCTAATTCACGCCTGTAGAAAGCACTTCGAGGATTCTCATTTACCCACTTCTTTCGCATTTCTAGCTCTTGATTGGTAACCTTGCTTTGCCATCGCCCCTCTCGCTTCTCAACAGCAGAATACTTACTACCCCAAAAAATAGCCATAAAACCTATAGAACTTAATACAAAAATAAGAGCTACTATTATCCCTACAATTTTAGCAGTTTTTTTAAAAAAACTTTTACTTTTAGGCATATTCCATCATCCTTTTTTATTATTATTCAATATTTGTTAACTCCGTTAATAAAAGAGATGACCAGGTTAAAATGCCTGGAGTAAACTTAAATCCTTCATCAGACACAATATCATTAGAAATAAGATAACGGAATTTCCACTCTAAACCATAACTTAAATCTATCAACGCTACCATTATTGTTTCTATATCATTTTCCGAAACATTAATAATTCTTTTTAAGTTCCTTAAAAATTGTATTCCTTCTAAATAAATCTCAGCTATCCTATTAGCTGTTATATTTATAATCTCTGAAGGTGCATTTGTCCACATAAACCTGGATGTTAGAAGTTCGGCTAATTTATCTTTCTCTTCATACAAGTCTTCTCTTAACTTCTCACTATCCATGTCAAAAGAGAAGTCCTCAGGTTCTTCTTCCTCCTCTTCTGAAAGGCCCCTCTCTGCTATCATTTCCGTGTCAGAGGCCTTTTCTTTCTTTTCTGCTTCTCTTTCATTATAAAGAACAAATACTCTTTCTATAAGATGTGTAAGATGAGGAGAAAACTTATTTATCTCTTCCATAATATTTTCACAAGCTGATTGTAAATAAAGAAGTAATGATATAAGCTTATTTTTGTCTCCTTCCTCTACTTCTCCTATAATCAAGTCAACTAATTTAAGATAATCTACAATTAGATTGTATAGAAAACCAAAATGATAAGCTGGCCTAATAGCTAATAGATAATGGCAATTAGTAGTTAATAGCTTATCAAATATAGAATAAGCTATATCTGGAGCTAGCCTTTTTTCTCTTACTTTTCCTCTTACCTCCTGCCACCAGGTTTGTTCCATTTATTATCTCCTCCTTTTTTAGCTAGTGAATCTAGCAATTTTCTTAGTATATTCACTTAAAATCTCTTTTACCCTTTGTTGGTTTCTCCCTTCTGCATAAATATGAAATAAAGGCTTAAAAGTATCAGGTATAATTAAAACCCATTCATTTGTATCAAAATACACCTTAATACCTTCTATAAGTTCTGTATTTAATTCTTTGGTTTCTTCAAGTAATATTCGCATAATCTTTCCTTTATCTTTCCAATCACAGACAACTTCTTCCTTTTTCCAGTAGAAGGGAGGTATCTCCCTTGCTAATTTTGAAAGAACTATTTGCTTTGCAGTAATCATTTCCAGGATTTTTCCAAAAGCAAACATACCATCAAAAACTACCTGAAAGCCAGGGAAAATAAAATAACCATCGGTATCTCCTGCAAACACTACTTGTGAAGAAAATCTAGCAGCGGTATTCATTATAGACCTTCCATCAGCTTTTGTTCTTATAACTTCGCTTTTAAATTTCGAAGCGATATGGTCAACTATACTAGGTGCTGTTACAGGCACTACAATAGAAGAACCTGGATAATTTAAACATACCAAATATGTAAGTAAAGCCAGTAGCTGATTCCCACTGATTATCTCTCCCTGGTCATCAATAAGTATAATCTGCTCCCCTCCTATTTCAAAGGCTATGCCAAGATTAGCTTTTAAAGTGGTAACAATCCCAGAAAGCTGTTCAAGGGCTTTCTCTTTTTCTTGCATTGATCTGATACTCTTTACAGAGTCTAAATAAGCATTGAGTGCAATAGTTTCACATCCTAATTTGCCTAAAATCATTGGCAAAACAAGCGAAGTATTGCCATAAGAGTAATCAATAACTACTTTTAAATTTGCTCCTCTAATTTTATTTACATCCAAACTAGTGGCAAAACCTTCTACATACTGTTCTAAAATTCTTGAAGGGAAGTCTAATGTGCCTATATCTTCTAAAGAAGAACGACGAATATCTTCTCTAACAAACAAATTTTCCACCTTTCTTTCCCCACTTTTGTCAATATTAATTCCACGTGAATCAAAGAATTCTATTAATATTTTTCTATTATCCTGCGGATGTATTCTTGTATGCACTCCACCTTTTGCTCCTCTAATTCTTAAAGCATATTTCCCTACTGGCGTAGGCATAACTCTCATATCTAAAACATTTATACCTGTAGAAAGCAACCCGGAAATAATAGAACGATTGATCATTCTTGAAGCTGAATGTGTATCTCTGCTAGTCATAACTATAGAGTGCTTGGGGAAAGATGAACCAAATGCTGATGCCACTTTTATAACAAAATCAGGAGTAATATCAATATTTGCTAATCCAGAAATTCCTCTTGCATCAAACAGACTACCGCTCCAACCTTTTCCCCAGATGAGGCTCATATTAACTTTGGCTCCAATATCTATCTTTTTTTCTGGCCATAACTTAATGTGAGGATGTATGACACTATTTTCACCCAGATAAGATTTATCCCCAATTACTGCCCCCTCCATTATATTAACAGCAGAATTAATTATGCAACCGCGACATACTATACCACCATTTAATTTAGCATTATTTCCAATGTAACTATTATTCCATATAATACTTCTATGAAGAATTGCCTCGTCTTCTATGACACAATTGTCTCCTATAACTGTAAATTCATCTACAATTGCTCTTCCACGAATCTTTACATTTTTACCTATAACTACCGGCCCTTCTATTTGTGCTTCAGAAGAAACCTCTGCGCCTTCTTCAAGCCAGACTCCCTTCTTAATTTGTTTACCAGGAATGTTTACCTTTACTTTTCCAGTCAAAATATCATTGTTAGCCCTACGATAAAGAGCCAGATTGCCAACATCACCCCAGTAACCCGAAGCAATGTATCCATAAAGAGGAAGATCTTTTTCAAGAAAAAGAGGAAAGAGGTCCTGGCTAAAATCATAACTCTTATCCTTTTCCATAAAAGAAAAAATCTCTGGTTCAAGCACATATATGCCTGTATTAATTGTATCACTAAAGACCTCTCCCCAGCTTGGCTTTTCAAGAAAACGCCGTATCCTTCCATCTTCATCTGTAATTACAACTCCAAATTCCAGTGGGTTATCCACTCTAGTTAAAGTAATTGTAGCTATAGCTTTTTTATTCTTATGAAACTCTATTATTTCTGAAAGGTTAATATCTGTAAGAGCATCTCCACTTATAATAAGAAAAGTCCCATCTAACAGCAATTCCTCTGTCTTTTTAACACTGCCTGCAGTCCCAAGCGGGGTATCTTCTATAGAATAGTTTATATTAACTCCAAAATCTCTTCCATCCCCAAAATAATCCATTACTTCATCTGCTAAATAATAAAGAGTTACAACTATATCTGTAATTCCATGTGATTTTAGTAACTCTATAATATGTTCCATTATAGGCTTATTAACCAGTGTGACCATTGGTTTAGGGCGATTACAGGTTAAAGGACGTAGGCGAGTTCCTTCGCCACCAGCCATTACAACTGCTTTCATCTTTTATCTCACTGGTATAAAACCAGAGTCTATCCTCCTTTCTTTCAGTTAATTTAAATGCTTAATACTTCTACATCCCAGCTTTTATCCCTCTCCATTTATTTTTTCTTTTATTTCTTTAACCGCTCTAGAAATATCTGTTTCCCTAAATATACCTGTCCCAACAACTAGCACTTCTGCACCTGCTCTATACACCTGTAAAGTATTGCTTAAATTTATTCCTCCATCTACCTGGATATAAACTTTTTTATCAACTTTTCCAATCTCTTTAGCTAGTTTTTTTATTTTAGGCATTATAGAAATAATAAAACTTTGCCCACCAAAACCCGGCTCTACACTCATTATAAGCACTAAATCCAATTCTGTTAATAAGGGGAAAACTACCTCTACAGGTGTTACTGGATTCAGTGCAACTCCAACCTTCTTACCCAATTTTTTTATATAATTTATCATTCTAAAAGGGAAGTGTTCGCTTTCATAATGAAAAGTAATCAAATCTGCACCAGCATCTGCGAAAGGCTTAACAAACATAGAAGGATTCTCAACCATAAGGTGAACATCGAAAAAAAGGCTTGAACAACTACGCAAACTATGGACAAGTTGTGGACCAAAGGTTAGATTTGGTACAAAATGCCCATCCATTATATCAAAGTGAATCCAGCTTGCCCCTCCACAAGCCAATTGCTCCAGTACCTCTTTTAAACAAGAGAAATTTGCATTCAATATAGAAGGAGCAATTATCACTTCGGCATTATCTCTCATAAAATAGCTAAAACTTCCCTCCCTTCAACAACTCCTTTCTAAAAGAGCTTAAGTCAAGCACTTAAGCACACCTCTAAGTTAAAACTCCTCTCTCTTACACAGTTCCTCATTAAGGTATATTTCTACCTCTCCTTTACCTCGTAAAGGAACCAAAAGTTCTACTTTTTCTTCTCCCCTATGATAAGATTGATAAACAATAGATTTCCCATTATTGTCAATAGTTACTATCTTTACCTCATACATATTTCCAGGAGGTAAAATTAATGTAATGGGATTTAGTTGAAAAACTATATCATTTTTCTCTACTCCTGCTGGATAGGTAAGTTTTAAACTAACTGCAGAACCTGCAGAAACCTTCTCTCCTTTTGCAGGCACCTGTTCAAAAACAACTTCTTTACTACTTTCTGGACTGCCAATCCAAATAACTCGTCCAAGTTTTAAACCTGCTTCTTCTAATTTAGCTTTAACTTCAATCAAAGAAAGCCCATTTAATTCTGGAACTGAAACCGTTGGAGGTGGACCAGAGCTTACCTCTATTATTAGTGTATCATCTTCACTTAATTCTTTCCCTGCCTCAGGATTCTGATTTACAACCACTCCTTGTGGCAGTTGTGCTGAAAAAACCTCCTTAAGAGAAAACTTAATTCCACTATTAGTTAAATAATCTTTAACTTCTGCCCAATTTTTACCTTTCCAGTCTGGTAAAATAATTTTCCCTCTACCTGAACTTATTTCTAATGTAACTGTCTTTTTAGCTTTTACTTTTCTACCACTTTGTGGGTTTTGCGATATAACTACTCCTGCCTTTACCGTTGAGCTGGAAGTTTCTTTTATTTCTACTTCCAGTCCAATACTTCTTAACAATTCCTCTGCCTTATCTTTTTCCATCCCTACAACATAAGGAACTACTATATCTAAATTCCTCCCAGATACTACAGCATAAATATTCCATAAAAGCCATATACAACCAACCAGCCCAACAATAATCCACAATATATAAACTACCAGTTTTAAATATTTCTCCATCGCCTATAATTTAATAACTTACCACTAAATCTATTTTTTCTCCTTTTTTAACTTCTCTTCCTGCTGAAGGGCGTTGACTTAGCACCACTCCAGGCTCTTCTTCACTATTAGGCTCTCTAAGTACTACCCCCAGAGTAAGCCCACACTCTTCAAGTTTAAGTTTTGCTTCTTCTAAGTTCATTCCGATCAACTCTGGCACATTTACCACTGTACCCACTCCAGCAGAAGCAATAGTAAGCTCCACCACCCCTCCCTCTTTCACCTTGGTACCAGGTAAAGGATTTTGGAATAATACTGTGCCAACAGGAACACTTTTTTCCACTCTCTCCTCCACCACCTTTAAATTAAGTCGAGATAATTTAAGTGTCGCTCTAGCGTCAAATAACAATTTGCCTCGCACATCAGGAACAGCAACTAGCAATTCTTTCTCTTCAAGATAAACACTTACCCTAGTTCCTTCAGGTAAAGGTTTCCCCGGGAGTGGATTTTGAGATACGACCTTTCTCTGCTCAGAAAAACTAATATCTACAGAGTTTTCTACCTCCAATTCTACTTCTACTTTATGTGCTAGTTCTTTTGCCTCTGCTAAAGTTTTGCCTGTAAAGTCAGGAGTGATTATTAAAGGAGGACCGCTACTAACTACAACTGCCACTTCCTGTTGAAATGAGAAAGGACTTCCTGCAGGAGGGCTTTGGCTTATTATCTCTCCTTTGCGAAAAATTTTATCAGACTGGTAAGATTTTATCTTCAAAATCAATCCTAGAGCTTTTAAAATCTCATCAGCTTTCTCTACCGAAATTCCCCTGAGGTCAGGTATGCCAAGCTGAGCTCTTCGTTTACTTATAATTAACCTAACACAGCTCTTACCTTTAACCTCTGTTCCAGCAGGAGGCTCCTGAGAAATTACATATTCCGAAGGCACTTTATCATCTTCTATCTGCCCTGCTATAATCCAGTGTAGCCCTTTGTTATTAAGTATTACCTGAGCTTCAGAAAACGACTTATAAATTAAATAAGGAACTGTTACCATAGGGGCTCCTTTGCTTGCAACCACTTCTACCTCTTTATTTATCTCAACAAGTTTACCTGGCCCGGGATTTTGTCTTATTATGCTCCCTTTATTGTATTCATAATTCTCTTCCCAGGCAACTAATTTTAAAACAAGCCCTTTATCTTTCAGTATCTTTTCTGCCTGTGTTAGTGTTCTTCCTAGTAAATAAGGCACTTCTGTGGTTTGCAAATATAGACCTCTATTTTCACTCTTCTTATGTAAATAAGACTGCCAAAAAGTTATTCCAGAAGCTAAAACCAAAAGTAAAAGTAAAGAAGAAGCCCATCCCCAAAAGGACTTTTTATGTGGAGCCAATTTTTTGCGTCTGCGAAGTTCTTCAAGAGTAACTATCTCTTCATCCTCAAATTCTTCAGGTTCTAGCTCTACTTCCTCTACTCCCGAGGGTGGCAAAATTACTTCTTCTTCTGCGGATGCTTCTCTGGCAGTAACATCTTTTTCTTCTAACGGCGCTACCGTAAGAGGTGGGGTCTCTTCTATAACTACCACTTCTTCTGTCTCTTCTGCTTCTTTTGGCTCCTCCTCTTCTGTCTCTTCTTTTAATAACTGCTCATCAAAAGTTTTGATACAACTTTTTAAATCTGTTAACATTTCATAAGCAGTATGATAACGAGCACGCGGCTGCTTTGACATTGCTTTCAAAATTATACGCTCAAGTTCTAGAGGAGTATCAGGATTTAAACGAGAAGGCTTTTTCGGTATTTCTTTTACATGTTTAAGGGCAATCTCTATAATACTCTCCCCCGTAAATGGGACCTGGCCTGTAATTAACTGATAAAGAACTACACCCAGTGAGTAAATGTCTGTCTCCTTATCCGAAGGTTTACCCTGAGCCTGTTCGGGTGAAAAATAATATACAGAACCAAGTATCTCCCCAACCTCTGTAAGTGTCCGTGAACTTATAGCTCTAGCAATCCCAAAATCTCCCACCTTTACCTTCTTATCATCAGTAAGCAATATGTTTTGAGGTTTAATATCCCGATGGATTATTCCTCGTTCATGAGCATAATCCAAAGCACGGCAAATTTGTATCCCAATCTTTACCACCTCTTGCGGGGAAAGCACTTTTTTCTTTCTTAAATACTCATCCAATGAGCCGCCAGATACATACTCCATTATAATAAAATATATATCTCCCTCTTTACCAATATCATAAATACTTACTATATTAGCATGAGAGAGGGCACCAGCAGCACGAGCTTCTCGGTAGAATCTTTCTAAAATAATTTTATCCTTTACAAATTGCTCTTTCAGAATTTTAATAGCTACTTTTCTTACAAGTAGTAAGTCTGTCCCCTCATAAATAACTGCCATTCCACCTTCTGCTATAAAATCTACTACCTTGTATCTCTCATTAAATATCTTGCCTTTAAATTGCATAACCTGTTCTTTCCTTTAATCTTAGCTGTCCACAAGCAGCTTCTATATTTTGCCCCTTACTCTCCCTTACAGTTACTTTTAGACGAAATTTTTCTAAAATTTCTATAAATTTTTTAATAACATTTTTAGGTGAAGGTGAGAATGGCAAACCCAAAACAGTGTTATAAGGAACAATATTAATATGAGCGCCACTTCCTGCTAAAAGCTCTCCCAGTGCATAAGCTTCTTTTAGCTGGTCATTTATACCCTTAATTGGAGTATAGATAAAACTTACTCTACGTCTAGAACTTTGTTGATAATACAGTGATACTTTTACCAGTTCTAACAGTGGGAAATGTTTATTTATTGGCATTAAGTAACTTCTGGTGGTATCCAGAGCTGAATGAAGAGAAACTGCCAATCTAACTGGAAGTAAGTCTTCAGATAGTTTTTTAATCTTTGGTATAATACCAGATGTAGAAACTGTTATCCTTCGCAAGCTAAAATTTAATCCTAATTCATTGTGAAAACTCTTAATGCTATTTACTGTAGCTGTGTAATTATCAAGTGGTTCTCCCATACCCATAAATACAATATTGAAATTAGAGAAATTAGAGATTTTTTCCCTCTCAGCTACTGCCAGTAACTGCTCTATTATTTCACCAGTAGTAAGGTTGCGAATAAAACCACTCTTACCTGATGCACAAAACAAACAATTAAATTTACATCCAACCTGTGTGGATAAGCAAAGAGTAAATCTATTGTCTTCTAAAATTAACACTGTTTCCACTGCTTCTCCATCCTCTAGTTTAAATAAATATTTCACTGCAGAGCTATCTTTTTTTTTATCTTCAAGTGTAAGGGTTCTAATCTTAAAATCCTGATTTAGCTTTTCTCTAAAAGTAATTGGTATATTAAACATATTTAAAAAAGTGGTTGCTTGTTTCTTATAAATCCAATCCCAAACTTGATTAGCCCTGAAAGGCCTTTCACCATACATTTCCCTAAACAACTCTCTAAGCTCTAAAAGTGAATAATCCAAAATATGTCTTTTCATAATTTCTAAATATTTCCTTCTCGGCAAAACATTTATCTAATATTAAATGTAAGAATTTGCCTTTCAATTAAAAAAGTTACTTTTCACTCATCTTACGCAAAAGAAGCAGGCGAAGCAAAGAAAGTAAACTTACAATTAAAGCTGCCACATAAGTAAGGGCAGCTGCAAAAAGCACTTTTTTGACACCAGAAATTTCTCTAGAGTTAAGTAACCCTGTACCATATAAAAGTGCTACAGCTCTATTTGAAGCATTAAACTCTATAGGCAAAGTAATTAGAGAAAATAAGACTGCTATTCCAAAAAGGTAAATGCCTATATCCATCATCGTGGCACTTCCAAACAAAAAACCAATGAAAAACAATGGATAAGCTATCGTTGTAGAAAAATTTACAGCAGGCACAAGTGCAGTCCTAAGTGGTAACAAAAGATAACCTTTTTCCTGTTGAGCTGCATGCCCCATTTCGTGTGCTGCTACGCCAAGCGAAGCTACACTTCTGCCACTATATACTTCAGGAGATAGAGACAGAATCCTATGCAAAGGGTCGTAATAATCCCCCAAAAAGCCTACGCCTAGTTTTATTTTTATGTTAGTCAGCCCTAATCTTTCTGCAAGCAGACGTGCCATTTCTAATCCAGAATATCCACATTCTGCTGGAATCTGTGCATATTTTTTAAAAGTAAGGTCTACATAAAAACTTGCAAATAAAGAAAACACTAAACCCGGTAGTATTATTATAAAAGTTGGGTCCCAGAAAAACATTGTTTATCACCCCTTCACAACTAAAATATTATACAATTAAAAATATATCTCTTTGAGGTATAATTTTCTATACTCCTCATTGTTTTTCTTTTAAAATAGATTTTAATAATTCTCCATCTTTAATCTTATACCCGCAGTGAAACTCCCAAGCACTCATCCTTCGTTTTCCTTCAGGCTGAACCTCTTCTATAAGAAGTTCTCCTCTACCGGTAGCTACCCAAAAACCCTTCCCCCTTTCCAGTTTAATAATTGTGCCACCAGGATAAGCATCGGTAGATAAAGAGTTACCAACAGTAGCTTTCAAGACTTTAATTCGTTTGCCTCTAAAATAAGTAAAAGAGGAAGGTGTTGGGTTATAAGCTCTAATTTGCCTTTCAATTATAACTGAAGGAAAATCCCAGTTAATTAAACCATCTCTAGGGTGAACTTTTCTGGTATAGGTAGCCAGAGAATGGTCTTGTGGTATACGAGGAGCACAGCCTTTTTCTAATAAATCCAGGGTTTCCAGTAATACTTCGCTACCTAATAAAGCTAATTTTTTAGTTAAACTACCTCTTGTATCCTGGTTAGTAATTCGTATCTTCTTTTGTAAAATAATAT
>Ga0123519_10007416_pt1 | contig 16991 bp, 18 predicted proteins | sample YelNatPaOPRAMG02_FD_87396 | JGI IMG/M metagenome (GOLD analysis project Ga0123519, IMG submission 87396) | Hot spring microbial communities from Yellowstone National Park - Yellowstone National Park OP-RAMG-02 (version 2) | ecosystem: Environmental > Aquatic > Thermal springs > Hot (42-90C) ... | reverse complement strand
TTAGCATAGTTATTGTGGCATCCTGGGTGATTCTCCTTTAGTTCCAGCGCCCTTTTATAATGTTCCTCTGCCTCTTGATAACGCTTTAGCTCTTTAAGAAGATTAGCATAGTTATTGTGGCATTCTGGGAAATCTTCTTTTAGTTCCAGCGCCCTTTTATAATGGGTCTCTGCCTCTTGATAGCGCTTTTGCTCAGAAAGAAGAATTGCGTAGTTATAGTGGCATTCTGGGTAATCTTCCTTTAGTTCCAGCGCCCTTTTAAAATGAGCCTCTGCCTCTTGATAACGCTTTTGCTCAGAAAGAGAAATTGCATAGTTATTGTGAACAATTGAGGCTAACTTTTTTGCCTGAGGAAAATTTTCTGCTCTAAGCTCTATTAATTTTATTGCGAGCTCAAAGCATATTCCCACGAATTCATAATTTCCTGATTTCCCTATTACTATCCCTTTATTTAAGAGTGAGTCTCTAATCTGTTCGTAGTTTTTATCGGAAAGTTCAATTATTTTTGGCTTAAGCTCATTTTCAATTTCTTTTGCCTTCTGGTCATTACCTCTGGCATATAGGGAGAAAATTTCTATAAGCTTGGCTTCAATATCTTGATTATTTTCTATCATATTTTAATTATATCCTTAATATCTTATCCAGACAAATTTTTTCTAATTCCTGATTAACCCGGGTCTGGACAACGATGAGGAGAAAAGGATTCAGCGGTCCTGCGCTGGATTCTGCGCTTTGGTTTTGAGATTAAGACTGGGGAATAACATTGTATCCCCATTTTTGCCCAGATTTTGGGTGAAGAGTCCATCTAAAAATAAAAAACTCAGAATAACTATATCTGAGCCTTGCATCATCTCTTTAATCTCTCTTAATCCCTTTTTCCCCATTATCTTGACCCTTACCAGAGGGATACCATATTTATCCCCTTTTCCACCAAAGTATCATTGGTAAGTTGACAAATTAAGTTATTTACTTTAAAATTAGAAAAAGTTAAGTAGATAACTAAAATTAGGAGGAATGCTTATTTGGCACGGAGGGTTATAGGTTTAGTTATAGGCTCAAGGTCTATAAAGGCGGTTGAGCTGGTTAGCAGATTTGGGGAATATAGTATTGAGAGGTATTGGCTAATTGATTTAGGTTCTGGTTTTCAGGAACGGGTATTTGGTTTAAAGTCTGGGGTTAGTGAGTCGGTTATGGTGCCGGAGGCATTAAACCGTTTGGCTGAATCTGGTTATGAATTTTCAATGTCAATTCCAAGCGAGCTTTTCTTTTATCGGGAGTTAAATTTTCCTTTTTCAGACCAGAAAAAGATAAGCCAGGTAATAAAACTTGAGGCAGAGGGATATTTTGCTTTTTCGCTGGAGGGGTATTTGTTGGATTTTTTGCCTCCTTTGGCTTGGGCACAGGGGAGCCAGGTTTTAGTTTTTGTTCTTGAGCGGGAGCGCTATTCTTCGGTTTTATCTCAGCTTAAATCCATAAAGATAGACCCGGGCTTCACTACCGTAGAAGGCTTGGGTCTGCCTTTACTTTCTTTTCGGGAACAAAAAGGTTTTTGTCTCTGGATAGAGCTTGGGGTGAAGCATAGCATTTTGGTTGGGGCTTATGGGGAGAGGGCTTTTTTTTATCGTCGGGTGCCAATAGGGGTGGAGGGGCTTGGAGATATTTCCAGTTCAGGATTTTGTGGTTTAGATATAAACCAGGAGCGGGTCAAAACCTGGGCGGATTCGGTTTTAGCAGGGGTTAAGGATAGCTTTCATTGGCTGGAACGGAGTCAAAAAGGAGGGGGGCAATTCCCTGGTTTTGAGGAAGTGATTATAAGCGGGGAAGGTGCTCTGATTTCTGGGATAGAGGATTATTTGGCTATGGAGTTAAACCTGAAAGTGAGTAAATTTTTTATTCCGAGCTGGGTAAAAAAGAGTCAATCCATACCTTTGGAGTTGGAGCCGGTTTTGGCAGAGCCTTTGAGCCTGGCATTGGCAAGTGTGAGCCGAGAGGGAAAAAAATTGATAAATTTTAGAGAGGGGGAGTTCGGCTGGAAGCCAGAATTTAAAATTGACTATAAGCGGTGGGCTTTTCCGGCTGGGCTTATGTTTTTAATTTTGACATTGGGAATAACTAAAGGGGTTAGCCAACATAATTTAGAGAAACGGCGGTATGAGCAGGTCAAGAAGCAGATGGTTTTAGAGTGTCAACGGTTTGTTTCGGGCTCGGTTTGCGAATCGGATCCGGTTTCGCAGGTGAAGACTGCGCTGGAACGGGGTAAGAAGCAGGTATCAGCTTATCGGGATTTGCTTTATCCTTCTGCGGTAGAGGTGCTCTCAGCGGTGGGGGAGCAGGTGCCGGAGGAGATTGATTTTGTGCTGTCCCGATATAGCTATTCTGGGGATAAGGTTAAGTTAGAAGGAGATACTTCAGATTTTGCCAACACCAAGGAGATAGTGGACCGATTGAGCAAGGTGGAGTTTTTTAAGAAGGTGAGTTTAGAGGATTCCAGAAGCTCACCGACTGGTCGGGTCAACTTTTCTATCCAGATTGAACTCAAAAATCAGGGAGAAGAGAAAAAGTGAATAAGATAAAACCAATTTTAAACTCCTTATTTGCTTATTTTAATCGGCTCAGCAAAAGGGAGCGATTATTTATTTTGGTGGGCATTGCGGTAAGTTTAGTAGTGATTTTGATCTTAGCTATTACTTCTCCGGGCAAAAAAAACCAGAGAAAGGATAAGAGCTCGGATATATTTGTTCAGCAGACCGAATTTTATCAAACGGTGGGAGAATATGCGGGTTTGAAACCAGTTTTGGAGGAGGTGGAAGGCAAGCTTAGGAATCGTCCATTGGATTTTGACTTATATCGCCAGCTTAATGAATTAGTGGAAAGATTGGGAGTCAGGACCAGTTTGATAAAAATGGAGCCGGGTCAGGCAGAGGGGAATGACTATCTTCAGGAGGAGTTTGTGGATTTAAATTTTCAAAAGATCGACCTATATAGTTTAGTGAATTTTATGAGAGAGGCTGAGGCTCTACCTGGTTTGGTTAGGATTGTTCAGCTTTCTATTAAGACCCGCATAGATGGCTCTCAAAAGATGGATGCGGTGATGAGGATTTCCGCTTATCAAGAGGCTGGGAGATGAGAAGAAAGGTTTTAATTGGGTTAGGGTATCTGGGATTTTTTGTTTTTGGGTTTATAGTTTCCTTTTATCTTACCTTTGATGTCGGAATTATAAAGAGCGGTCTTGAGAATTTGACCAAGGGTGGTAATTTTCAGTTAAGCATTAACCGATTGGATAAATATAGATTAAGTGGATTTAAAGCGGTGGGGGTAAAAATCAGGTTCACGGACTCTCCTACCACAATTGATATAGACCAGATTCAGGCAAGGATTTCGCTGATTCCTTTGATTTTTGGAAAGAAAAAGCTCTCGTTCAAAGCCTTGCTTTATGGCGGAAAGGTCTCAGGAATGGTGCTAAGGGGGAAAAAAGAATTTAGGGCAGAGCTTACCGCGCAGGGTTTGGATTTAGCAAGGCTTAAGGCTCAACCTGACAAGGGCTTAACTATTTCTGGCAAACTAATGAGCAAAATGGAGATAAATCTGGCAAGTCTGGATAATGTCAAAACCTGGTCGGGGAGAATAGAGACCAGTATTGGCTCTGGGAAAATTAGTAATTTAACTTATTTAGGCACGAGCTTGCCAGAGATAAATTTTGACCAAGGCAAGTTTAATCTGGAAATGAAATCCGGTAGAGCAGAGATAAAAACTCTGGAGCTCTCCAGTCCGGATTTTCCGCTTATGGGTCAAGGCTTGATAGAATTCCGCCTCCCAATAGAAAATAGCTTATTTAATTTAGAGCTTAAGTTAAGTCCGAGTGATTCCTATCTGGAACAGTCAGAGCTTTTAAAAACTTTATTGCCCAGCGATGGCAGGATACCTTATCAAGGCAATTTAGCAGGGCTTTTGAGCATATTTTAATTTTTGAAAAGAGCTCCCGGTAAATTTTTTATTTTGGAACTTTGGGCATAAGCGCGGGAAATAACTCAGAGACCGTGACAATTTTATAGCCATTGGCGGTGAGTGCGTCCAGCGCCGGCGCTAACACCTGGTCCGGGAACTTTTTTCCCCGCTCGGTAGAGAGATGCATTAAAATGATAGCGCCATTTGCGGAATGAGATTTATTAGTGGACAACTCAGTGAGCAGAGCTCGGATTTCTTGGGGGGAGCGGTAATGCTTGGCATTTTCATCACAAAGCCAGTCCAGAGTATCATAATTTATTCCCGGGTCCCGGCTCCAATTGATATGATAAAATCCCGCTTCCTCTGCCCAGCGCCGAATCTCCCAGTTATGCTCCCCATAAGGCGCTCTCCACAAAGGCGCCATCTCCGCGCCTGAGACCTCCTGAAACAACTGAGCTGTGGTTAAAAGCTCTTTCTGGAGGAATTCCCGGGTCACCTCTGGTTTTGTCCATTGGCGGTGGTTTTGTTCCCAGGTAGTAAGATGAGGATGAGAGTAGGTATGATTACCGATTTCATGTCCATCTTCCACCATCTGCCGAACCAAATTAGGATATTGCTCTATAAATTGTCCAGTTAGGAAAATCGTGGTCTTGATTCTCCTTTCTTTTAATATCTCCAACACTCTTTTGGCATAGCTCGCTTCTCCGCCAGCATCAAAGGTCAAGGCAAGAAAAGGCTTATCCCTTGAGCCACGAATATAATCTAATCCCGGAGTGTAAAAGACCTGCATTTGATTTTGTCCGGAATAATTAACTAATTGGGCAATAGAATAAGCCTGGTTTCCATCTTTATCTTGGGCAAGCAGTTGAATCAAATTATTCCCCTGAATTAGTTGCACCTGAGAAAATATAAATTCCATAGAATTGAGCCTTATTGTTTCTTTTTCCCGACCATTAATCAATAGGGTTAATTTTTCTGCGCCCGGCGCTTTTCCATAAAGATTGATTTTCCCACCTGAGATTTTTTGCGCACCGGGAGCAAGCTCCAGAATCGGCGCTTCTAAATAATGATGTTCAGCAATGGACACAGGATATTCCGAGGCAAATTGGCTTAATGTAGGATTTTCTTTAGACATAGCTTTAGTCAAAAGCGCTTTTCTCCACTGAGCTAAATAAATAAACATCCCAAGCACTAAGCCAACCGCTAAGAGCGGAATTAAAATTAGAGGCAAAAAATTCTTGGGCTGATTTTTGTTTTGCCCTTGTTCCAAGGTTCTGAGCTTTTTCTCCATCTGGAAATACCGGGTTAAAGTCCGCTCCAGGGTATCTTCTAATTCGGAAAGTCTTTGCTCGGTTTTGGGCTTGGCTTTGGGTTTTTCTGGTTGGTTTTTCTTTGCGCTCTGGGCTTTAAGCCATTTCTGGTGGCATTCAGTTGAACAAAAAATATGATGGTCAAGCAGATTTTGGCATTGAGCGCAAATCGGCGCCTTACATTGATAACATCTCCTTTTGGCAATTCGCTCGGGATGATTCTTGCATTGCATTCTATTTTTCATAATGAACTTAAGAGCCGAGCTTGTCAAATTGATTTTCCGAAGTTAAAATTTAGCCAGGAGGAAAAAAATTGAAAAAGTATTTAGTGATTTCTGGCTCGGGACCAGACCGGGTGGGATTAGTGGATGAGATTTCCGCATATCTTTCCAGCCATAAGCTTAACATTGAGGATTCCAGAATGGCGGTTTTAGGAGGAGAATTTGCTTTGATTCTTTTGGTCAGCGGAGAAGAGAAAGACATCAATTGGCTTAAGAAGCATTTTGCTGAACTTGCCTCCAGAACCGGACTCAAGCTTTCCAGCAGAGACACGATTGCGCCAACTCAAAGAGCGCTCAAGCAAATTATTCCCTACCAGATGACGGTTTCTGGAATGGACCATCCCGGCATCGTGAGGGAGTTCACCGCCATCCTCCATAAATATACGATAAACATTGAATCAATGGAGACCAAATTAAGCCCTGCGCCTCTTTCCGGCACCACGATTTTCAAGCTGGAATGCAAATTAGCAATTCCGGCAGAGGTGAAAATTGGGAAACTTAAAGCAGAACTTTCTCGCACCGCAGAGCAGGACAATTTAGACCTGGACTTTGAGCCGTTATGAAGAATGTTATTCTAACTTCCAAAGATTCTCTCCATTCCAACCCGAACATACACTAATTTTTATTTGCCTCTTGCAAGATTAAAGAGCCGTGGTGCTTCTTTTTCAGCTAAATACCTTTTTAGATTGGTTTCAGCGAGTTTGACACATTCAGAGTTAATTTCATAGCCTACATATTTTCTTTTAGCTCGGAAAGAGGCGATTGCGGTTTGACCACTGCCCATAAATGGGTCCAAAACGACTTCCCCCTCAAAACTATATAGTTGAATCAGCCGGTAAGGAAGTTCTACGGGAAAAGGCGCGGGATGCCCGATTTTTTTAGCAGATTCAGCTGGAAAGGTCCAAATGCTTTTGGTAAATTCTAAAAATTCCTCCCGAGAAATGGTTGCTTTCCGCTTTTTTGGATTTTTGCGGATATAGGTCTGCTTTGAAAAAATTAATATATATTCATGAACATCCCGTAAAGTGGGATTAGAAGGTGAAAGCCAACTTCCCCAAGCCATAGAAGGGCTGGCACTGGAGGCTTTATTCCATATAATCTCTCCTCTCATCAAAAAACCGAGATTCAACATATCCTCTATAATATAAATATGTAAAGGAAGATAAGGTTTGCGACCTAAATTAGCGAGATTGATACAAGCTCTTCCCCCTGGCACCAACACCCGATAAACTTCCTTCCATACCCTTTTTAAGAAATCCCGATATTCTTCTAAGGTCAAATCCGCATCATAGTCTTTGCCAACATTATAAGGCGGTGAGGTCACCATAAGATGAATAGAACCATCTGGCAATTCTTCCATATTCTCGCTGGATTTACAAAATATATGATTTACATATCTTGGATTTATTTCCTGTTCTTCATAAACTACCGAAGTTTCTTTAGGCATCCCCTCATAAAGCCGACTGGAATAAAATTTAGTGGAATTATGACCGATTCGGGCTGGTGAGCCAAAAGAACTGGTCTCAGAGCCTTTGCGCTTAGATGAAGCTTTCATCGTCTTTCTCCCAATATTCTATCCACCGTTTATACATATTATACTCAATCTCGGTTTTTCGCCAAAAAATTTCTATGCTTTTTATTGCACTATCTTTTAATATAAGCTCTAATGCCTCCTTGGTAATTTCAACCCCTCTGGGATTGGTTCCCTTTTTTGGTAATTTTATATATCTCTTTCTTCCCAGCTTTTCAAAAATTTTTATCTGAGTTTTAAGAGGGATATAACTAAATGAACCTATCCCATCCCATTTAATTTGAATAAGTAGCATATCACATCTCGGGACATAACTATTTCTGAAACTCCGTGCTTTTTGAGGGTCTACGGTCCAAATCAATTTTACACCGCCCAAGCTTTTGCCTTTAACTGTAATGGTTTTAATGGAAATAGGTTCAGCAAATAATTTTAGGTCTACTTCCGATTTTGTAATAGGAAGGTCTTTATCAACATTTGCTTCTCCAAATTTATAAATTAGTAAAGCAATAATTATTTTTTCTCTAACTGAGCCAACTTCCATCCCCACCTGCTTAGCTCTTGAAGATTCAAGTTCTGCCAGCTGAAAAAGATAAGGCAGGCGATTTTTAATTTTTTTTCACCAGAGATTCATCCTGAAAAATCTCAATTAGCCACTAACCATAAATGCCTCTTATAACACTCACTTCTCCAGTTTAAAATAAATAATATCAGTAATCAATCCTTTTCTCTTATTTTTGGGAGCTAATACCGCCTTAACCCTCATCCCCTTATGAACCTCTTCTGGCTTTACCTCTCCCAATTTGTGAATCAATCCGCCCTCCACTCCTTCCCAAGCTAAAAACGCATAAATAACTGGCTCAATTAGCCTCTTGCCATCAAGACCATAATGCGCAATAGTCCAACTTTTCACTTGGCAAGATAATCCCACCTCCTTCCATTCCTCCATTTTAGAAAAGCATCGTTCACAAAATATCGCAGGCGGTAAAAACCAAACCCCACACTCAGGACATTTGCTCGCTAAAATTTTTCCCTCATTCTTAAGTGCGCGAAAAAATCTCTCTCCTGCCAAGCCCAAAGTATAGCGATAGTTGAGCGGTATCTCCATATAAACGCTTTTTAACTCTAAATTCTTCTCCAACTTCTCAATCAATGGCATAGCGTCCTCCTTATTTTATCGGCTTAAAGTATTTAATATCCAAGATAGAGCCAGTCCGCTCCTTTTTCCGCTTCCAGACCGCCTTCACCTTCATCCCAATTTTCACCTTCTTTGGGTCAACCTCTCCTAATTTATGCATAATCCCAGCTCGGTCCGCACCATCAATCAGAATAATTGCAGGAACCTCTGGCTTCTTTATCCGACTCGCATCCCACCGAACATAACAAATGGAAAAGGAGTCAATCACCCCGGTATCCTTAAGTTCCACCCATTCTTCTATGGGCGCATAACATTCCTCGCAAAATACCCGAGGCGGGGTCACCACTCGCTTACATTTACTACATCTCACCCCATAAATTTTCCCCTCTTTTAAGCCTTGAAGAAATTTTCCCATCGCCACTCCTGCGTCCCAGTTATAAGCGGTGCGCAGATGGTCATCATAATAAAGCACCCTACCCTTCTCAAAATCCTTCTCCTTTAATGGCGTCCCGCCTAACATTTCTCTGGTAATTGCCTTCATCTTTTCCTCCTTTTATTTCCTCAACACCACTACCGTCCCGACCTGCATCAAGTCCCCCCAAGCCTGGGCAAGAGCGGTTTTGCAGTCCCGGGTCACCTGTCTGGCTCCTGCCTCTCCTCTAAGTTGCCAGAACATCTCGCAGACCTTCATCACCCCGCTTGCCGCAATTGGATTACCCACCCCTAATAGTCCCCCGCTTGGACAGGTGGGCAATGCTCCATCCCGCTGGGTTACCCCTTTTTCAGTCAGCTTGGGCGCCTCTCCTTTCTCACAGAGCAAAAGCCCCTCCATATGATGCAATTCTTTGTAATCAAACGGGTCATAAGGCTCTGCAATATGAATCTCTTTCCTTGGCTCAGTTATCCCAGCCATTTTATAAGCCATTTTCGCGGCTTTCTCCACATACCTCGGATAATAAAGGTCTTTATTGGTCCAGTAAGTGGTATCCAGATTCCAGCCCACGCCATCAATCCAAACCGGTTTATCCGTGTATTTATACGCCAGCTCCTCGCTTACCAGAACCAAGGCGCCTGCGCCATCACTGGTTGGAGAAATATCCAAGCGATGAACCGGCCAGGCTAAAACCTCGGAATTCAGCACATCCTGAACCGTGATTTTCTCAGGTATCTGCGCAACCGGATTGTCCAGAGCATTCCTTTTGTTCTTAACCGAGACCAGAGCTATCTGCTCGTGAGAAATGTTATGCACGGTCATATACCGATTCATTTCCAGAGCAAAAATCCAGAGCAGATTACATCCCAAGGGCCTCTCTATGAAGTTGTCAAAGATATTTAGAAACGCACCCTGGGGATGGGGATGACAACTACTCATTTTTTCGCTTGCCACCACCAGGCAGGTGTCAAACATTCCGCTTGCAACCTGATACCAGCCGTGAATCACCACAAACACCCCTGAACCTCCACCTACATAAGAGCGGAGATAAGGCTTTCTCCATCCCCCAGAGCCATCGGAAAGGTATTCACCATTCATATGCACACCATCAAACGCGTCTGGCGCGGTGCTTTCCGCCACGCATTGAATATCCTTAAGCGTCATTCCTGCGCTCTCTAAAGCCATTTTTCCGGCATAAAAACTTAACTCCCTTCCGGTCTCCTCTGCTCTTCTCATAAACTTGGTCAAGCCCGCGCCAACTATTGCCACCCTTCTTAATCCCATCTTTAACCTCCTTAAACTTCTAAAACACAAACCGCTCCACTGGCAGTGGGAAGCCCTCGCCAACTCATTGCTAATCCGCTCTTGGCATTATTCACCTGATAGCCAACCGCGTCTTTTTTCAATTGTTTTGCCACCTCAATCAACCGAAAAAGACCATTGGCTTCTGAAAAATTTCCACAGCCCAAACTTCCGCCACTGGGATTTACAGGCAGGACTCCATTTATCTCAAAAGCGCCTTGCTCCAGCATGGTTCCAGCTTTGCCTATTCCTGCTATCCCAATCGCTTCTAAATGCTGTAATTCCTTGTAGCTGAAACTATCATCTATCTCCACCAGTGAAAAAGCCTGGTTGGGCTGTTTGATACCTGCCTGGCGATAAGCCATCTCCGCACTCAATTTCGCGTAAGCAGGAATAGCCCATTCCCTTTGCTCGGGCTGAAAAGAATCCGAGCACCAGCCAATTCCAGTAATCCAGACCGGTTCCGGATTGAAATTCTTTGCCACTTTTTCACTGGCAAGCACTATGCAAAAACCCGCATCTCTGGGTTTGGCGGATTCAATATTTTTTAAAGGCTCAAAATTAGGCTCGCTTGATAGCACATCTTCAAGCGCAATTTTAGCAGAATGCACGCCTAAGAGATTTAAAAGCGCATTGTTTTTGTTCTTGACCACCACTTGGGCGCATTGCTCAATAGTATTACCACTGGCTAAAAGAAAACTTCGCATCTCCAACCCTGCCAAAAAATAAGGATGAGCTAATAAGGGACGAGTAAAAACCGGGTCGCAGGCAAAATGAATCAAGCCAATATGGTCAGTTAGATTGGATGCTTTACTATGCGCCTCCACCACCACTACCTCAAATCTACCGGTGAGAATTTGCATTACCCCACTGGCAACTCCGTGAAGTCCATCCCCGGCAATGGTCTGAGTGGGTCTGAGCATAGCGCCCATCTGGTCTGGGATATACTCATCAAAAATAGAAGTTCCCTCACTAAAATCTTCACTTGAGGAGACAAAACTATCCACATCTTTTCTCGGGTCTATGCCTGCCATCTGGTAAGCCTGGACACAGGCTTCATACATCATCTCTTTATAAGAGACCTCTGGGCTTAAAGCGCCATAGCTTGATATCCCATAGCCAATCACCGCCACCTTATTTCCCGTCATCTCATCCTCCTTAACTACTGGATTTGGGCTTTTTGGACTCTAACTTATCCTTGACAAATTTAATAATCTCTTCAGTGCTGGTGCCGGGAAGAAAAATCTCCATCACTCCTAATTTTTTAAGTTTCTTTACATCTTCCGGTGGAATTATCCCACCTCCAAAAACCTTGATCTGACCTGCCCGGCGGAGCTTGAGAAGTCTTATCACCTCTGGGAAAATGGTCAGATGTGCGCCAGAAAGGACGCTAATCCCAATCGCATCAACATCTTCTTGAATTGCGGTCTCCACCATCATCTCTGGGGTTTGATGAAGACCAGTGTAAATTACATCATAACCCACATCTCTTAAAGCCCGAGCAACGATTTTTGCGCCTCGGTCATGTCCATCCAATCCCGGCTTGGCAATCACTATTCTTACTCTTCTTTTCATACTTCCACCTCAATCTTTTTTTTTGGTATAGCACAAAATATTAAAAAAATAAAATCCCTAACTTCTGGAAAAATAAATCAGGTTTGCCTCTTTTAAAATAGTTGCTAAACTATAAAGCACCAAATGAAATTTGCCCTTAGCATTGCGGCTTCTGACCCTTCTGGTGGAGCCGGAATTGAGGCGGACCTGAAAGTGTTTGCAGGGCTTCGGGTGTTCGGACTCACCGCAATAACCGCGCTCACGGTTCAGGGACCAAAAGGGGTGGAAAAGCTTATTCCTACTCCCCCTAAAGAATTCGCGCGGATTCTCAAGATATTGAAAAATGACCTGAAAATATCCGCGGTCAAGATAGGAGCCCTGGTCAGCGCTCAACACCTAAACGCGGTCAAATTTTTTTTAAAAGAGATAAAAGCGCATTCGGTGCTTGACCCGATTTTGAACTCTGCGACCGGGTTTCCGCTTTTGGAAGAAAAGGCTCAAAGCCAGCTAATTTCCCTTTTTTCTTTAGTGAGTTTAATTACCCCTAATTTACCAGAAGCAGAAGCCCTCTCGGGAATTAAATTAAAAGCCAGTTCAGATTTAATCAAAATCGCTGAGCGGTTAGCAGAAAAAGGCGCCAAAGCAATTTTGATAAAAGGTGGACATTTTAAAAAAGCGCCGGAAGATTTTTTCTGGCAAGGGGGGAATTTTTACCAGTTCAAAAAGAAAAGAATCAAAGCCAGATTTCACGGCACCGGCTGTGCCCTTTCCAGCGCAATTGCAGGTTATCTTGCGCTGGGTTATAATCTGAAAGATGCGGTAGCAAAAGCAGAATCTTACCTAGAACAGGCATTATTAAATTCGGTGAAAATCGGAAAGATAAGATATTTAACTCATTCCTTTTTAAAATAACCGAGGAGGGATGAGATGGAGAGGGGCAAATTTATTGTGCTGGAAGGGATAGATGGTGCAGGCACCACTACCCAGTCAGAGCTACTTTATCGGGCTTTGGTTGAGAAAGGTTATCCTGCAGAGCTCACCGCAGAGCCGAGCCAGGGTCCGGTGGGACGGTTAATTAGAAGTTATCTGCGCGGGGAACTAAAATTTTCTGAGCGGTATCTGGGCGCGCATAGTTTGGCGCTATTATTTGCCGGAGATAGACTGGAGCATTTAGCCAATCAGGTTCAACCCTGGTTAGAGCAGGGCAAGATAGTGATTTCAGACCGGTATCTGCTTTCCAGTCTGGCTTATCAATCCATTGATTGTGAGTTAGACTGGGTTATCACTCTCAACCGAGAAGCTCCACCGCCGGATTTGGCAATCCTTCTTGACCTGCCTACGGAAGTTGCGCTCAAGCGGATAAGCCAGAGAAGCTTATGGCCCGAGCTTTTTGAAAAAATAGAGGTGCAAGAGAAGGTGCGAGAGAATTATTTGAGACTGGCTCGGGAGTTTTATTCAGACCTGAAAATAATGGTGCTCAATGCCAATCGCTCCGTAGATGAGGTATTTACCGAGCTCTCTAAGATAGTGATTAACTTTTTGGAGTCATTCCAACTAAAGGATTGATTTGAGAGCGTCATTTTAGAACCACCTGGTCTTTAAGCTCTACTTTATCCGGAACTTTAGCCTTCGGATAAATTATGCACCGTTTAAGTTGGACCTCCCTTCCAATTTGCGCATCCTTACCGATATAAACCATAGGACCAATTTTAGAGCCTTTCCGGATGATGGCGCCTGGTTCAATCATTACTGGCTCTTGGATTTCTACCTCTGGCTCGATTTGCGCCTGAGGATGAATGGAAAAAGGTTTATGATGTATAAAATAATGTTGATAAATTTCAAGTAGGTCCTGGACCGAGCTCAAGTGAAAATAATGTTCTGCAAATATACCGATGGCTTTGTTTTGAGGAAGATATTTTTTAAGCATCATTCTAATTGCCTCCTGCACCTCTTTTTCTCCTGAGCGGGATTCTCTCACCTGTTCCAAGTAATCAACTACTTCTTGCTTGAGCAGAAAAAGAAATTTGGCAATTGCCTCCCATTGCCCAGAGTTTTCTCCGGGCTTCTCTTGAAACTCTATCACCTGATTCCCTTTCAGCCTGACCCCGGCAGATTGATTCAAAGCTCCGGGCTTGACTTCACCTAAAGTAAAAATGGCTAAGGGCTTTTCTTTCCTCCATTGCTCAATCAATTTTTGAAAATGGTTTTCTGGAAAAAGATTATCGCAAGAGCTTAAAAGAAAATCGCTCTTGATTAAATTTTTAGCAGAAAGGAGCGCATCTGCGGTGCCCTTAGGTTCAGCTTGGATACAAATTTTTATCTTGAGGTCTCTTTTCTCATTAAGTTCTTTAAGCAAAGCCTCCAGCGCCAAATCCTGAGGAGAGCGCACAACAATGAACTCCTGAAACCCAGCTCCGCTAAGAGCCTCTATTATTCTCTGAATAATTGGCACGCCCAGAATCGGGGTCATTGCTTTGGAATGAGTTAGCGTGATGGGCTTAAGCCTTCTTCCCTTTCCCGCGGCTAAAATCACCGCCTGTAAATCCATTTTTTGCTACTTTTCCAGAACCACTGCGCCCTGACGAACAATGCTTGGCACCCAAACCTGCGCCTGAGCTAAACCCATTTTTTCAAAATGATTCCTTAGTTCCTCTGCCAATTTCTCCTCTTCACCCGGAAAACTGAGGAAAAAGACCGAGCCTCCGCCTCCGGCACCGGTCAGCTTCCCGCCCAAGGCACCCAATCCTTTGCCCAGTTCAATAATTTTATTGTTAAGCTCCCCGGCTCCTTGTTTAAATCCGCAATACCTCATCATCTCATCCACTAACTTATGGTTCTCATCCATAAGTGCGCCAAATCTTCTCCAGTCAGATTCCAATAAGGCAATTTTTCCTTTCCAGGCAGTGTCCCCAATTTTTTTCATCTGCCGAACCATAAATGGCGCGTTCTCATAATCTCCTTTAAATCCTTTAAACTCTTCCAGATAAAGAGAGCGCATCCGCTTATGAACATCTCCGGATTGATGCTCTAAACCAGTAAAAGCGACCACCAGCGGCGGATGCTCAACATAAGCTCCTAACTTTTCATAAGCGCAATATGGCTCTTGGTTGATTGGTTGATGAAAAAGTTTCCCCCGGTAATCAATATAAGCAATATCTCCCAAAAGCGGAACATACCGGTCTGCAAATCCGCAAGTAATACCCAGTTCCTGCTCCTCAATCCGCTGGGTAAGCTCGGCAAGAAAATATAAATTATGCTTCTTTCTATCCAGTTCATAAAAATAAACCAGCGCCAAAAGACCAATATGAACTAGCAAAGTGGAACCGCCCAGTCCACTCTGCTTGGGAACCTCGCTCTGATAAGAAATTTTTAAGCCGGAATTAGCTTTGATTTTCTCGCTTAGCTCCTCACTGGTTTGAAGAAGAAGCTTCAGGCTCGCTAAAATAAATCTGAATTCGTGGTCAGATTTAATCTCTAAACCTGAAGCTGACTCAAGCTCCATCTGGTTCCCGCTCCCTTGATTTTCTAAAATAATTTTTTCCGCGGGCTCTACTTTGGCTTGAGCCCAGAGATTTATCGCACAACTGATGGTCTGATGAGCACCTTCATTAGCATCGCTGGGATTACCCAAGATGTTTATCCGAGCTGGAACTTTTATTACAAAGGATTCCATTATCTAATTCTTCTAACACAAAATTCCCTAAAATCAAAACTTCTAATCGGTAAAAGATATAAATAGCTAAAACTTGTCCATAAAAGCTATAGATGCTATGATTTAGATTGATGGAGCTAAAACCTAAAGAACCCAGCTTTAGAGAACAGACCAAAGAAATGGAAGTCCAGGACCAAAAGCGCAGACGCCGGGAAATCACTCTGATTATTATTTTGGTGGGAATTTTCTTAATTGCCTTTGCTTTAGAGCTTTATTTTAGCTGGCTGGCGCGGGGTCAAATGCAATTCCCCTTTCTTTCCGGCACCTTGTTTTTCGCTTCTTTATATTTGGTATTATTGCTCGCGGTAGTAGTGGTTTTTTTAGCAGTGCGCAATATCGTCAAGCTGGTTTTTGAAAGTAGAAAGGGAATCTTCGGAGCTCATCTCAGGACCCGTCTAATTATTGCTTTTATTAGCTTGAGTTTAGCGCCCGCGACCGTGCTTTTTGGTTTGAGTAATTTCTACATTAGCTTTTCTGTAGAGCGCTGGTTTGACCCTGCGGTTTCCGGGCTTTTCAATACTTCTCGGAATATAGTTAATAATACCTATCAAATGGTTGGAGAAGATATGCTTCATTTTGCTCGGAACTTAAGTCAAGAAATCACAGAAAAAGAACTTCTCTCCAGCGAAAATTTTGAGAATTTGAAGATATTTTTAGAACAGGGACATGAAGAATATGCTCTGGATGAAATTGAGGTTTTTGATGGTCAAGGGGAGCTAATCTATAGAGTTTTATCCGAGAATTTGAGTCAACCTTCAGAGCCCTCTGAGGCAGATATCAAAAAGGTCTTAGCTGGTTATGAAGTATATTTCATAGAGCCTTTGTGAAGCGGAGAATTGATTCGGTGTAAAATGCCGATTTTCTCTATTTTGGAAAAAAAGCGGGATACAGTAGGAGCAATAATGCTCTCCAGATATTTAGCCCAAGGTCTGGTTCAGCAGTTAGATAGTAATCTCCAGGCTTATCAGGACTATGAAAGATTGACCCAGAGTGAGCCTTTGATTCAGCGCCAACATTTTACCATCTTGGTTTTGGTGACCTTGGTGGTGTTATTTCTTTCTATTTGGTTTGGGCTTTATATCGCAAAAGGAATTACCAATCCGATTCGGCTTTTAGCAGAAGGCACGCAAGAAGTGGCAAGCGGAAATCTGGACTACCGAATTGAAATGGATAGCAGTGATGAGATTGGGGTATTGGTTCGTTCTTTTAATAAGATGACCGAGGATTTGAAGCATAGCCGGCAAGAGCTGGAACAGCGCAGAATATATATTGAGACCGTGCTGGCGGATATAGATTCTGGGGTAATTGCTACTGACCCAGAGGGTAAAATTCTAACGGTAAATCAGCCTGCGCTTTTGCTTTTGAGCAAGAAAAAAGAAGAATTAATAAATAATTATTTAAATCAGGCGCTCCCTGGCGGGCTGGCCAAGGTGATTGAGGATATAGAAAAAGAGCTTTGGGAAAGAAATCGCCAGACCGCGATGAGACAAATTTTTTATCAAACCGCACAGCAGAGGGCTTATTTAAAAATCTCCTTGAGCCAGATGCGAAACTCTGCTAATCAGCTTTTAGGAAAAGTGGTTTTAATTGATGACCTAACTGACCTGGTTCGGGCGCAACGGTCAATGGCTTGGAAAGAGGTGGCTCGGAGGATGGCTCATGAGATAAAAAATCCTCTCACTCCGATTCAGCTTTCTGCGCAACGCCTGCTTAGGAAGTATGAAGCGGAGTTAGGAGAGAGGGCGGATGTGCTTAGGGAATGCATCTCAATGATTATCAATCAGGTAG
>Ga0123519_10007404_pt1 | contig 17015 bp, 18 predicted proteins | sample YelNatPaOPRAMG02_FD_87396 | JGI IMG/M metagenome (GOLD analysis project Ga0123519, IMG submission 87396) | Hot spring microbial communities from Yellowstone National Park - Yellowstone National Park OP-RAMG-02 (version 2) | ecosystem: Environmental > Aquatic > Thermal springs > Hot (42-90C) ... | reverse complement strand
TCCTCGGTGCCACTTGGCGCCCGGGACAATGAGAACAGGCTCATCCTCCAACGACAGATGCTTATCCACATATCGCCGACACATCTGGAAGAGCTGCGCTTCCAATTCGCGGCGTTTCAAATTTAATGTGTCCAGCTCATAGGCAATGGCACGTGCTTCTGTATCGTCCTGAGCTGTGAGCAGTTGCACACAGATTGCTGCATGATCGATGCGACCAGCAGCATTCAGTCGTGGAGCAATCTGAAAAGCCACCGTTTGTGAAGAAAAATCTCTAGGGAGGCTCCACATGTCGAGCATGCTGCGGATTCGCACAGATGGAGAACTTCGCATTTGTTCCAGGCCGTAAGTGACCAGAGCTCGATTTTCGTCGAGAAGAGGTGCTTGATCTGCAATTGTCCCTATAGCGACAAGATCCAATACGGAGCGGAGAAATTCTCTCCCTTTTTCGGGCGGGGTTCCGAGATACTTGAGTAAACCGTGCGCGAATTTAAAAGCAACGCCTACGCCCGTGAGAAATTTACACGGGTAAGGACAGTCCCGACGGTTAGGATCGATCACAGCAACTGCATCGGGCAAGGTGTCAGCTGGTTGATGGTGGTCGGTGATAATAAGGTCGATATTTCTTCGTCGAGCTTCCTTAGCTTCCTCGATTGCCGTGATGCCGTTGTCAACGGTGATAACAACCTTCGTCCCTTGTTTCGAGAGTTCGGCGAGAGCATCTTTTTGAAGACCGTAACCTTCCTCCACGCGGTGCGGAATATAGTATTCAACATCATGGTCGAGGAAGCGGAAAAGGTGAACCAACAGAGCAGTGGCAGTGATGCCGTCTGCATCGTAATCGCCGTAGATAACGATCTTTTCGCGGCGCCGGACCGCTTCAGCGCAGCGTTTTACAGCTGGCTCCATGTCAGCGAGAAGGAAAGGATCGTGAAGAGTCGCTAGTGCTGGACGAAGGAACTTATCCAGTGCCTCTGAAGGAGCTTCGTGAAGCCGAGCAGCAATAATTCGCGATAGGAGCGGCGAAAAACCGTGGCGTGTAGCGAGATCCGTTGCGTGCTGGCTATTAATCGTTCTGTATTTCCAGCGGAACGGTCGCTGTATTCTTTTGTGATATTTTCTCCGGATCAATTTCATGGTTGTTTGGTCGCCACTGATTCATTTATCTTTGTCTCGAACACGTGTTCGTCAAGTGTCACCACAGATTGAAAAGCGACCAGCCAAAATTTCTCCTCTGAAATGGACTCGCTGGTAGATGCTCGTCTTTCATGCACTTCTCAGGCTTGCTCCACCATCAACAGGTATGACAGCTCCAGTAATGTAATCGCATTCGATAAGAAAACTAACGGTCTGTGCAACGTCTTCTGGGGTGCCAATTCGTTCGAGGGGCACTCGTCTTGTTATTTTCTCCCGCGTATGCTCACTTACGTTTTCATTGAGCAAGACAGCTCCCGGCGCGACAGCGTTTACGCGTACCCACGGAGCAAACTCCAATGCAAGCGAACGCGTTACCATTTCCAGGGCAGCTTTGGATGCCAGATAAGGTGCGTAATGCCGGTATGGTGCCTGAACGTTGGCGTCGGAGATGTTGATGATGATCCCCTTTTTACGCTTAACCATTTGTCTGCCGTACTCGGTTGCCAGAATCGCGGGAGCAAAAAGGTTTACCGCAAAAACGTTGCTCCATACCGTCAAGTCGATCTGATGGATTGGGGTTCGTGGGTAAACGGATGCGTTGTTAATGAGAACGTCGAGGTCAGGAATGGATGTCGCAAGTTCGTGGAGCTGTGCTGCTTGTGCTAGGTCAGCTTGGATGAGATTCACCGCCATTCCCTTATTACAGAGCTCCGTGGCCAGCGATTGGGCTTCAGCTTCGGAATTGTTATAGTGAATATAAACCTTTGCACCGAGGGAGGCGAGGTGCTGGACGATCACCCTTCCTACTCTTTTGGCTCCGCCTGTCACGAGAATGGTGCTGCCATCGATTTTCATAATGACTATCTTTGTGTCCTTACGCCGGGGTGGTCAACAATTGCTGCTTTCGGTGGAGCCGATTTTTCTCGTAGACAGGCAGTATGTTGCTATCGCCACTGTAACAATCATGGATAATGGCAAACCGCGTCCAGCGGTGTTTTTTGATCGCGATGGAACTATCTGCGAGGAGGTTGGCTATCTTTCCTCGCCCGACCAGCTTGTTCTGATCGAGGGAGCTGCAGAAGGTATTCGAGATCTGAACAGTGCGGGAATACTTGTTGTGATTACAACCAACCAGTCTGGTGTCGCACGTGGGTATTTCCCCGAGGATGTTGTGGAAGCCGTTCACGAGAGAATGCGGAAGCTACTCTCTGCCCAAGGAGCGCGTGTTGACGCTATTTACTATTGCCCTCATCATCCAGAAGGAATTGTGGGTGCTTTACGTATCGACTGCCAATGCCGGAAACCGAAGCCTGGCATGATTCATCGTGCGGCTGCTGAGCTTCCCGTTGACCTGGCATCATCTTATGTTGTGGGGGATAAGCTTTCGGATATCGAATTTGGGCAAAGTGCGGGCTTGAAAGCGGTACTTGTCCGGACCGGATATGGCCGCGAGGAAGAAAAGAAATTGACGCAAGACGTGTCGCGGAAACCAGATTACGTAGCTGACGATGTCTACCAAGCAACGCAGTGGATTCTCACCGATCTCAAAAAGAGAGGAGTAGTTCGATTTTGACGACTAAACGATATCCTTTCCGTAAGCTTGTGACTCTCGAAGAGGCAGTGGAAATCCGTGAGCAGCTGAGAAAGCAGAACAAGAGAGTGGTGTTCGCAAACGGATGCTTCGATGTGCTCCACGGAGGCCACATTTCATATCTCACAGATGCGCGGAACCAAGGCGATTGCCTTATTGTGGGAGTCAATTCTGATGCTAGTGAGCGGGCACTGAAGGGACCGTCGCGGCCGATATATAACGAGGCTGCGAGATTGGAGATTCTGGATGCACTGCGGTGTGTCGATTACCTCATTCTTTTTGATGATCTTACGGTTGAGCCCTTGCTTCGTGCGTTGCGGCCCGATGTGCACGCGAAAGGTACAGACTACACGAAAGAGACAGTTCCCGAGCGGGCAATTGCCATAGAGCTTGGGTTCGAGACCTACATCGCTGGCGCTCCGAAAGAAAACTCGTCACGTGACGTTATCTCGACTGTGCTTGAGCGTTTCGGGTCTTCGGCTCAGAAAAACGATGAATGATAGCGGTGTAAAGCCTCGGCGTATCCTCATCGTGAAGCTCAGTGCTGTCGGCGACGTCGTTCACGCTTTACCGGCTCTCAATGCTCTGAGAACGTGTTTCCCAGAGGCTACTATTGGTTGGGTCGCTCATCCTGGTCCAGCAAGCCTCCTCGAAGGGCATCCTCAGCTTGATTACCTCTACAAGTTTCCTCGTCCTCGCGGAGTAAAAGAAGCCCTGAGTTCCGTTAAAAACTTGCGCAAGGCTTTGTGCGACGCAGGACCATGGGACGTTGCGATCGATTTCCAAGGACTTACGAAAAGCGGGCTGGTAAGTTGGCTGAGCGGAGCCCGGCAGCGTATAGGATTTCAGGGGGCAGCCTCGCGTGAGGTGAATGCGCTGTTCATGACTACGCGCGTTCCTACAACAGCAGAATCTGTTATACATATGAATTTGCAGTTGCTCGCCCCCTTGGGATGTCACGCAACAGAAGCTCGAGCGGTTCTCATTGCCCACGAAGATGATAGAGAATACATTCGACGGTGGGCTGAGGATTTTGGCTTTACTGGTGAACGTTTCTTTGTCCTCGACTCATTTGCTGGATGGGAGACAAAGCGTTGGCCACGAGCGAGATGGGTACGCGTTGCCGCTGAGGTGCACAAGCAATACGGTTTACCAACACTTCTCTTTCATGGCCCGGGTGAGCAAGAGGAGGCACACCAGCTTGCGGCGGAAATCTCTGACTCGGGGGGAACAGCAGTGGTCGCCCCCAAAACGACTTTGCGCCAGTATATCGCATTACTCGAGCAGCATGCCGCTCTAATGGCAGGGGGCGACACTGGTCCCATGCACATTGCTGCGGCTTTGGGCATTCCCACCGTGGCGCTGTTTGGCAGCTCGTGTTCGCGGCGCAACGCGCCAGCTTTTTCCAATGCACGCTTCGAGGCCATTCAAGATTTCTCCCAGCCGTGTGCCGGAACTTTCTGGCGTAAATGCTCTCACCATGCACCGGGGCATTGTATGGATGGAATTACTGAAGCCGAGGTCCTTGAGGCGGTGGCAAGGCTGCTATGCAGCTAGCGCCTAAAAACCCTGCCGTAGTAAAGATTCACATCTCGTTGCGGGGTTGAATGTGAATGCTCGCCGTTCTTATGGGTAATAGCCGCTTGGCATCACTTGAGTTTGGAGAATGCACCGTACAGAGGTCTTCAGGTGGCCTCGACGCCGGTGTAAAGGGAGATTTGGAATGCGAAAAGGAATTCATCCAAAATATACGTTTGCGAAAGTGACCTGTGCGTGCGGTGCCACCTTCACTACGCGCTCGACACGCGCGGAGTATCGATTAGAGATATGCTCGAATTGCCATCCTTTTTTCACTGGTCAGCAGAAGTTTGTTGATACAGCTGGCCGCGTCGAGAAGTTCCGTCAGCGTTATCAGAAGGCTGGCGAAGCCGAAAAGTCATAAATTATTCTTGGTTTTGCCATAAAATTTGAAGCAGGAAAAGTGTGCCTGAGCGGCAGCTTTTCCTGCTATTTATTATGGAACCCTTTGCCCTCTTTCCTATGCAGATTCACCTCCGCTGTTGGCAAAAGTCTTGCTTTTGTGTGGCTTTCTGCAATAGTGTCCTTTGATGAGACGGAGGTCTTTAAAATCATGAACTTGAACACAACGGCAACATCTCGTGGATGGAGAGACGGGGTTCTGTATTTGGTCACATCCTTGCTGTTTGTCACGGCTTTATTATCCCATGCTCAGGAGCAGGGGGGAACCTCTGCTTCGTTGCAGGCAGTGTCCAGTGAAAGGACAGCGGAAGTCACTGACCAGAAAAAGGACAGTGAGACCACCGCGCCTGTTTTTGTTCCTGAAGAAGTTCAGGATACAGGGGGACGCTGGATCATCCCCGAAGGAACAGCAAATGAGCTTGCTGTGCGTCAGAAAGAGAAAGAGCAACCGTCGGTTTCTTCATTGCCACAGGAAACAAAGTCCGAACCACAGTCACAGGAAATGTCCACCGAACAGCAGGCCACTCCTGCTGCTTCGAAGGAAAGTTCTCAGTTACCTGAAAAACCCCAGCCGCAAAAGAAGTCTGTGGCAACAGAAGAAAGGCAGGTAGCCCCTGACTCTGATGCTCGCGAGAGTTCCAGAAAGACAGAGTCGCAGGCGGAAGACAGTGCATCAGTGCCGCCTCGACCGACTCAAGTGACAGTACGCGGTAGGGTAGAGAGCGTGAGGGTTTTGCCCAAGAATGAGCTCGAATTGACGGTCAAGAGCAAGCAGCTAGGACGCGTTCAGGTTCTTGTATCTCCCCTCGATGTCCAACGAGTTCCTGGTAAGGGGAGGAACATCAATGTTCGCGGGTACCTCATTCGGGAGGGGCGAGAAGGACGTACTGTCCGTGCAATGGAAATCGTGTCTCCCGATGACTGACAAGTGGAAAGGGAGAGAAAACTGTCGCACCGACCAGCTGCAGCTGCAGGGCAGCGCTGTCGCATATACTTCAAGAGTGGCCATTGTGTAGGAGAAGTGAATGGAATTCTGTTTAGAAACAGTGAAACTCGAGTGTCTCCCGCCGCGTTCGATATGTCAGAAAGCTGGATGCACGAAGCCAGCCATATATGATACTCCTTTCTGCTGGGATCACGTTCCCGACCGTGTCGATTTGCGGAATAAGATTCTTTCTGCTGCTCGCCAACCGGGCGGAGTAGCGGGAAAGTGTTTGGCTGGGATCGACTTTAGCCGCTGTAATCTTGCGGGAGCGAACCTGTCGTTTAGTGACATTTCAGAGGCAGATTTCAGAGAAGCAAATCTCCAGTGTGCTCGGCTCGATCATGTGTTTGCTGAGAAGACCTGTTTCGACGATGCCGATCTGTCGGGGGCATCTCTTATGTTTGCTTGCCTCGGGTGCTCTTCGTGCCATCGGACAAAGTTCACTGGATGTGTTGCTGAAAACGTGAATTTTGTTGGAGCTTCACTTCGAGAGGCAGACTTCTCCCGTGCACATCTTTTTTATTCACGGTTTGGGAAAGCTGATTGTACAGGGACAAACTTTAGGGGTGCTGATATTGAGAGAGCCATTTTCCGCGCCACAATACTACGCCAAGCAGAATTCAGTGAGGCACGAGGCACCGCAGTCTTTGACAACGTGATTCGATAGGCGCAGTTATTAAAGAATGATGATGCCACTTCTGCTAACCGTGTGACGAGCGGGGACGAAGCTGATACTCGTTTATTTTGTTCCGCAGCGTGTTGCGATGCACACCCAGCGCTTCTGCAGCTTTGCCCTGATTCCAGTTAAAGTATTCGAGGACTCGCAGGATATGTTCCTTTTCGACTTCTGCTAATGGTGCCATTCGAGTGGATGATTCACTCTTTCTTTTCTTATCGAAATCAAAATTTTGGTGAACTAAGAAGGAGAAGTCCTTGTCTGTGAGTATTTGTTCTGTTGTGAGAATGACGGCGCGCTCAATGGCGTTAGCTAACTCGCGTATGTTGCCTGGCCAGGTGTAACGTTCGAGGAGGATGAGCGCTGACGAATCCAACCCAATAATCTCTTTCCCACTTCGACGCGCTGCTTTCCGGATAAAGTAGTCTGCCAAGGGACCAATGTCTTCTTTTCGTTCCCTCAGTGGAGGTAGATGAAACTGAATAACATTAAGCCGGTACCAGAGGTCTTCCCTAAAACGCTTCTCGCGAACAGCTTCTTCGAGATCCACGTTTGTTGCAGCAATAATTCTCACGTCGGCTTCTCTCAACTGAGTGCCGCCTACTCGGTAAAAAGTGTGAGACTGCAGAAAATGAAGCAGCTTTGGCTGAAGGGAGAGATCAAGATTTCCAATCTCATCGAGGAAGAGAGTCCCTCCATGAGCTGCCTCAATTTTACCGCGAGTTGTTTGTGTGGCACCAGTGAAAGCTCCCCGCTCGTAGCCGAAAAGCTCACTCTCAAAAAGGTTTGCAGGGATTGCGCTACAATTGAGAGCAACGAACGGACCATTACGTCGTGGACTGGCCTCATGAATCGCTCGTGCGAGTACTTCTTTTCCCGTACCGCTTTCTCCGGTGATGATAACGCAGGCGTCGGACGAGGCGACTCGCACAGCTTGTTCGAAAATGGCTCGCACTTTCAAATTTCTCGACGGGACTACATCTAGCCCAGTGTCATCGGGCAATCGCGTCTCAAGGAAGTCGACGAGTTGCGCACTCTTGACCAGGACGCTCGTCATTTTCCCCAATGCCGAGAACAGCGCGAGATCTTTCAGAGAATAACCCGCTTCGCCAATTTTCTCAACGACCATCACTCCCAGCGCTGCACTTCCTGCCAGAATTGGTGTGCTCATGATCGTCAGTCCCTGTTCGAACTCCGGTGGAGTGCTCGACCCCCCTTCACTTTGCCCCGACAACGGGATACGACGAAGATGTTCAGGACGCTCATACGATAAGTAAGGACGTTTCTCCTCATACGCTACACTGACTGCTTGTTTGTTGAGATACGTGGCAGAGTGTTCGGGAAGGCAAAGGACGGTACGAAGTTTTCCCGTGACTCGTTCTCGGAGAAGCAACGCTGCCCGATCAGCGCTAAAAAGCTCCATGAGATGTGTTACGAGGCTCCGGGCAAGGTTTTCTGTGGTAGCTGGGGCAAGTGCAAAAATATCTCCTAGCTTGGCAAGCATTTCCACGAGAGACTTTTCGACTTCTCCCAGAACCTCCTCTGGTTCTCCCGGGACCATTTCCTGGGTCACGTCTTCGGATGTATAGTAAATTGCCCGGGAGTCAGAGCACCAGGCGTGTTCGATTCTCAGGTCTGGATTAAAAAGGAGGCGTGTGGCTCCTATCTGAATTTCATCGTTCTTGAGCAGCGTCTTTTCTTTAACTCTAATGCCATTGATCAGAATGCCGTTGCGAGAGCCACAATCTCGGATTTTGAAAGAGAAGCGTTCTTTGACGATTTCAGCGTGAACTCGTGAGACGTTGGGGTCGTGCAAAACGATTTCGTTTTCCGCGTCGCGTCCCAGCCGAGTGATTTCTCCCAATTCGAATGTTCGGCCAATGTCTGGACCTTGAATGACCAGCAGCCGTGACGGCGACGAAACGTTTGGTTGACTAGCCATGTCTGTCATGATCAGCATTCTTTTCCAAGAAAAACAAAACTGAGGCGAGGATGTCCATGACGAAGGTAAAACGAGTCGTTTCCAATGCTGCTCTTTCACTTCTTGCAGTGGCTTTGTTTGTTGGATGCACTGAACAACAACAAACTACGAACCAGCAGAGTGGTCAATCACCAACAGAAAATGCGAGCGGCAAAGCCACGTCGAAACCTATAGTCCTTGCTGTGGCGGCTCCCTTTACTGGTGACAGCTCAGAGTTTGGTGTACAAATAAAGATGGCCATAGAGCTAGCCGTTGAGGAGCTAAACGCGCAGAACGGCATCAATGGACGACCTGTCCAGCTGATCATGGAAGATGATGCGGGCAATCCAGCCGAAGCGCAAAATGTTGCTACGAAAATTGCTAGCAACCCCGACGTTCTTGCCGTCATTGGTCACTTCAATAGTTCCTGCTCTCTTGCGGCAAAGAACGCCTATTCTGAAGCTAAAATGGTAATGTTTTCCCCTGCCTCTACCAATGTCAATGTGACCAAAAATAGCGATTATGTTTTCCGTAATATTTTCACGGACGAGTTTCAGGGTCAGTCGCTTGCTCGCTATGCAGGGACAGTTCTCAATGCGAAAAAAGTAGCAATCCTTTTTGACAATGACGACTACGGCCGAGGGCTCAAGGAGAGTTTCTCGCGCAAAGCGCAAACTCTCGGAATGTCTATCGTGAGTGAAACGGCATACGCAAAGGATACTAACGATTTCCGCAGCCAACTTACGACAATCAAAAGCTATAATCCTGACATCATTTTGATTGCGGGGCTCTACAAACATGCGGCCGTTATTGCTAAGCAGGCCCGAGAGTTGGGGATAACTACGCCCTTGATTGGCGGAGATGGTGTTTTCTCCGAGCAGTTTATAACTCTTGCAGGGCAAGCAGCGGAGGGAACGTATGTTTCTTGTCCCTTCCTTTTCGAGTTGGGAGGCGAGCGAGCTAAAAAATTCGCCGAGGCATTCCGGAAGAAATATAATCGTGAACCAGATGCCTGGGCAGCCCTCAGCTATGACGCTTTTCAACTTATTGTTAAAGCGATTAGAGAAAAAGGCGCCAGCCGCGAAGCAATTCACCAGTATCTAAAAGGAATCAACTCTCCTGCGACAGCTTATGATGGTTTGACTGGCAAAACGTTCTTTGACGAAGAAGGAGATTGCCGCAAACCCATTCAGGTTGCTGTGGTGAAAAATGGAAAGTTCGTTGCAGCCGAAAAGCAGCTGGGAATAGAAGAGGAAATGTCCTCGACGACGGCCTCTCTCGCGCCCACATCTAGGGACGCGGAAACCAGCAAATAGTGTCATTGATTCGATATCTCGGTTAGATCACTGAAATGCTCACAAGGAGATCGCATGGGACTTGTCCACGGAAGTGTAGCCTATCGCCGATTTCGAGTAACTGATTCTCTGCCAAAAGGATTTCACGAAAAGCTTGTTGTCGGCCTTCAGCGTCATGCTTTTCGTGAGATAACGCCCGGGAAGAATTCCGAGCAGAGCGTTGGCTGGGTCAATGGGCTGGATCCGCTTGATGCTGATTTGACCCTGGACAAGGTTATCATCGGACGATACATCTTTCTCGGCATCCGCTGGGATCGAAAGAACGTGTCAACCCTTCTTCTCAAAGCAAAACTTGCGGAACGCATTCGAGCCACCTTGGCAGAACGGCGTGTCAAGAAACTCTCGCGAGAAGAAGTCACCCAGATCCGGCAGGCGACGAAAGATGCGCTCATTGCGAGTGTTTCCCCTACCACGACGGTTTACGAGGTCCTTTGGGACGTAGAAAAGTCGATTGTCTATTTGTCGACCCATACCGCTCGCATTGCGGATATGTTTGTGGATCTGTTTATCGAAACAACAGGTCTCGAAATAGAGGAGGATACTTTGGTATCGCGGGTCGAACAATTTGCTGAAGCACGAGGAGGCGAAGAGATCGATATCGAAACGCTCGAGGAAACTAGTTTTGTTTGATCGTAGGGCACAAAAAAAATGGTGAGCGTGGAAGGAATCGAACCTTCGACCAACGGATTAAAAGTCCGCTGCTCTACCGCTGAGCTACACGCCCACATCATGGCATCAAAATGCTATCGAACAATCTCATTCCGGACTGCCGATTAGCGCTTACAAATTCTCAATCTTCCTATTCTGATTTTGACCCATGTGGTTTTCTTGGATGTTGGGATTTTCGGAACATCAAACACGGCGTGTCTATTGCGACCAGATGTCACCGACTGAGCCTTACCCACTGCGAACCACAACGTTTTCCTGGCTCGTCGCAAAGGCGCTACGTTCGTCTCTTTCCGCCATATAAGTCATTTGGAAGAGCCGGGGCTTATGGAGATTAGGGTCGCTTACAAAACTGATTTTCCCTGCCCAGAGCTTCGAGGAGCGCAAATTTAATCGCCATAGCGGAGTGAGGTCTCTTTGCCTTATAGCACCACAATGAACGTCCCCAGCCGTCACCCGCTCAGCGAGACGCATCATTTTCTCACGAGCTTGAGGATTTCGTCATGGAGAATGCCGTTGGTAGCTATGCCACAGCGGCTTTCAATCGTGGCTACGCCGTCGTAATCGGTAAATTTCCCACCAGCTTCCTCAATAATGGGCTTCACGGCTGCTATATCCCATATCTCGGCGATTGGATCTACCATGATATCGGCACGCCCCGTCGCTACTAAGACGTAGCCGTAGCAGTCACCCCAGGTACGGTACATTCGGCAGCGCGAGCTCAGCTTTTCCCACGCTTCCCCTCGGCCGTAGCGATAATTGTTGGCAATGTCAGTGGTAAGGAGCAACGCGTCCTCGAGGCTTCGTGTTTGCGACACCGAGCAAGGTGTCCCATTCCATTGGCATCCAAGCCCTTGTTGAGCTACAACTGTTTCTTGGAGTGCGGGAATACTGATCGCACCTGCGATGATTTCTCCCTGATCCTCAACTGCGACAAGTACCCCGTAAAGCGGAACGCCACGAATAAAAGAACGGGTAGCATCAAGAGGATCGATAATCCAACGGCGTCCACTTATCCCTTCGCCAGAGGTGCCAAATTCCTCGCCGAGAATGGTATCGTGTGGATAGCGGGCCGTAATCTCACGAGTAAGAAATTCCTCGCTCTCGCGGTCAGCTCGTGTCACGGGGGAGTCATCGATCTTTTTCTCGATCCGAAAAGTTTTTTGAAAATATTTTAATGTTATATGCCCTGCACGTGTTACCAAATCCGTGAGAAACGGAATGAGATTCTCCTTAGGTTCGGACATTGATCCCTTCTACTCCTTTGCCATCTCGCACAGCCCGAGAGCGGCAAGTGCGGCTCGAAGTCGTGGCGCGTTCTTTTCGGAGAGAGGGGTGAGGGGCAGGCGAATCTCCGATGAAATCTTTCCCATCATCGCCAGAGCAGCTTTCACGGGAATTGGATTCGTTTCGCAGAAAAGCACATCCATCAGCTCGTAGAGCTGATAGTGAATTCGCTTGGCTTCTTCAAAATTCTTCTCGAGCGCTGCTGCAACGAGATCAGCCATCTGTCGTGGTGCAACGTTAGCCACTACACTTATTACTCCTTTTGCACCTAGAGCTATGAGAGGCAACGTCATGCTGTCGTTTCCCGACAGAATCGTGATGTCGCAAAGCGACGCGAGACGCGACACATAATCTGTCGAGCCACTGGCTTCCTTGATACCAACAATATTGGGGTGTTTTGCAAGGCGGGCTACTGTTTCTGGGGCTATGCTGACACCGGTGCGGGAAGGGACGTTGTAAACGAGCTGGGGAATGTCGACCGCGTCGGCAACAGCCATGTAATGGGCATACAGTCCCTCCTGCGTGGGTTTGTTGTAATACGGTGTGATGAGGAGAGCGGCATCGACTCCCATCGATTTGGCGTGACGTGTGAGACTGATTGCTTCAGCTGTGCAATTAGAACCTGTTCCCGCAATGACAGGCACTCTTCCTTGAACATATCTGACGGTAAGTTCGATGACCCTATGGTGTTCCTCATGGGAGAGTGTGGCTGACTCACCAGTAGTGCCGCACGGAACGATAGCTGATGTCCCATTCTCGATCTGGTAGTTGATGAGTTCTCGGAAAGCGCCTTCGTCAATAGTCCCATTTCGAAAAGGGGTTACGATGGCGCACATTGATCCAGACAAATTCATAACATGAACACCTTTGCTGTGTTTTTTAGAACACGTTTTGCGGTCAGTGCCCGCCGATTCACCTAAGCTTTTTCCTTCTGACGCGCTTTTATTCGTTCGTGCGTGCCTCTAGAATGCTCTCAAAAGAGTCACAAACGAGCATAGTGAATACCGCTCATCGAAGGGAGGCTTGACTATATCCTTTCAATGTTTCTCACGATGCAATGGATACAACAATTCTGATGGCGGATAACGGACAAAAATGAACCCTGTAGCGATCGTAGCAAGTACGGTTCGCATATCGGTGCCCTATGCGTCAGGTGCACTGGGGGGTACCCTCAGCGAACGGGGTGGTGTAGTGAACATTGCGCTCGAAGGAATCATGCTCAGCGCCGCCTTTGCTTATGCGACGACAAGCTGGTGGGTGGAACACGTCGCACAGATGTTCCCAAACGGCTGGGCAACGACGCTCGCGCCTTGGGCGGGACTGATAGCTGCGGTTCTAGTTGGCATTATGCTGTCAGTCATACATGGGGTAGCATGCGTCTTTTTCAAAGTTGATAACATAATGTCCGGACTTGCAATAAACATCCTTGCGCTCGGGGGCACAAATTTTCTTCTCAAACGCATTTTCGGTTCTGCCAGTAATTCTGAGCGGTGTCCAACCTTTCACGCATGGGCAGTGTTTCCCCAGAATAGTGTTCTCGAATCCCTTAACCAACTTTTTCATCCACTCATTGTGTTAGCAGTGTGCCTGTTTCTTCTCTCATGGATTTTGCTTTACAGAACGCGTTTCGGTTTGCGGCTGCGAGCTGTAGGTGAGAATCCAGCAGCTGCGGATTCTTTAGGGATTTCCGTGGGGTTCTATCGGTTTTGCGGTGTTCTCGTGGGAGGAGCGTGCGCAAGCATCGGTGGTGTTTGGCTAGCTGCAGACCAGGGATTGTTCTCTTCCAACATGACCAATGGACGTGGTTACACTGCTCTCGCAGCAATGATCGTGGGTAAGTGGACGCCGTTTGGAGCAGCTGCTGCATGTCTTATTTTCGGGGCAGCTGAAGCTCTTCAGAACCAGCTGCAGATACTAAGGCAAGGAAATGCTGCAAGTGAGTTATCGTGGTTGGCTAACCTGGCGCAGCATATTCCCACACAGGCAATTCAAGCAATTCCCTACGTTCTCACGATAGTGGTCATTGCTGGTTTTATTGGCCGTTCTGTTCCACCTGCAGCTGATGGAATTCCTTACGAGAAGGAACAAGGCTCTGTATGAACATACGACGATCTGAGATTTTGGGAGGGGATCGGGAGGAGCTCGTCGGTGAGTACTGATGCCTCTCTCACTCTTATTGGGGTTGTGCTCTGTGCTGTGGGGTGGTTTGCTCTGTGGTTCGGTACCCGCCTTGTTGGGGCGGTTATAGGGCTTGGCTTGGGGTTTTGTTTCGGAGTTCTTTTTTCATTAGTGCTCGGGATTGCTGCGGGGAGTCGCGAGCTAGTTGAACTTAGCTGCGCTGCGGTTGGGGCATTGGGTGGGATTATCTTTATCCGGGCAGTGACGTCCTTCGTGCTGGCTTTCACTGGCTTTCTTTTTGGCGTCCTCGTGGGGCGATTAGCGATCGACCTCTACGCAAGTGCAGCCGGTATTGATGCTGCAGCCAGTTCAGAAACTATTCTGGTGGCTGTGGGATGTGGTGTTGTTGGGGCTATCCTCGCACTCTGGCTTCGCCGAGCTGTTGTTATTTTTGTGACGGCTTTTGTGGGGAGTACATTTTTGTGCGCTGGAGTTGCTTTCCTGCATGATACTCTTCCCTGGTCATTTGCAGCTATTTTTGCGGGATCATGTTTCCTGCAGGCCAGCTTAGCGAAACTATTCCGCCGTCGGCCTGTGAATGAGTAGCAACGAAAAGCGTATAACGCGACAGTGTCTTCCTCACAGGAGGAAGATGCGTGGGAGGTGACGAGCTTATGCTCGCACCGCAATCTACCACATAGGAGAGTGTAAAAATGCCTAAGCACGGCAAAAAGTATCGTGCTGCCCTCGAAAAGTACGATCCATCCAAAGTCTATTCTCTGCCCGAAGCCGTAGAAATCCTAAAGAAGATAGCGTTTGCGAACTTCAATGAGACGGTCAATCTTGACTTAAAACTGGGTGTCGATCCTCGCCATGCCGATCAGCAGGTGCGTGGAACAGTGACGCTACCTCATGGCACAGGAAAGACTGTGCGGGTTGCTGTCTTCGCAAAGGGTGAAAAGGCTGCCGAAGCCGAAGCCGCGGGTGCAGATATTGTCGGTGCAGAAGATTTGGTTGCAAAGGTGGCCGCCGGGTTCACCGATTTTGATGCAGCTGTTGCAACGCCAGACATGATGCGCGAAGTCGGTAAACTGGGAAAAATCCTCGGTCCCCGCGGCCTGATGCCTAACCCAAAGACTGGTACAGTGACAATGGATGTCGCCAAAGCCATTCAGGAAATTAAGTCAGGTAAAGTTGAATTCCGCGTCGACAAGACCGGAAACGTCCACGTTCCCATCGGGAAAATTCAGTTCCCAAACGAACAGCTTGTCGAGAATGCTCAAGCGGTTCTCGATGCGATAGCCAAAGCTAAGCCTGCAGCAGCAAAGGGCACATACATGAAGAGTATCACCTTGAGTTCGACAATGAGCCCAGGGATCAAAGTGGCTTACTCGACATCTGCTGCCGCCACAAAGTAAGCTAAGCTGGCTTCGGTAGCAAGTTATAATATGTCGCTTTGTTAGATGTGTGTGCTCGCGTCGCCCAGAAACGAAAGTGGGTGGCTTTTCTCCCTCGAAAAGCCACCCACTTCTACTTTCTAAGCGTACAAGTAAATTGTCCTACTGAGCTGCGCGAATCAATTTCTGCGTGATAAGCTCCTCTGCAATTTGCACTGCGTTGAGTGCAGCCCCTTTACGTAGGTTATCACTAACGATCCACATCTCGATCCCATTAGGTATCGAGATGTCCTCTCGAATTCTTCCGACGTACGTTTCATCGCGCCCCTCAGAGTAGATGGGGGTGGGATAATCGCAGTTACGCGGATCATCAACGACAACGACACCCGGCGCTGTGCTGAGGAGATCTCGAACTTCTTGCGCGGAGATCTTTTTGTGTGTTTCGATGTTTACTGCTTCGCTATGTCCTCGAAGGACTGGCACACGGACTGTGGTAGCTGTGATAGCGATGCTCTGGTCTTCGAGAATTTTTCTGGTCTCATTGACCATCTTCATTTCTTCTTTTGTGTAGCCATTGTCGAGGAACACATCGATGTGCGGCAAGACGTTGAAGGCAATACGGTGGGGATATACTTTGCACTCGACGTCGCGTTTCCCCTCAATGAGGATTTCTCTCGTCTGGCGCAGACACTCGTCAATTGCCTTCTGTCCCGTTCCACTCACAGACTGATAGGTAGCAATGACGAGCCTTTTGATCCCAACGGCACGATGGATAGGTGCAATCGCTACCACCATTTGGGCAGTAGAACAGTTGGGGTTGGCAATTATCCCTTTGTGATTCTTGAGCGCATGTGCGTTGACTTCCGGAACCACCAGCGGGATATCGGGCTCCATTCTAAAAGCGCTGGTGTTGTCAACGACCACAGCACCTGCTTTCACCGCGTGGGGAACGAATTCCCGCGAGACAGATGCCCCTGCAGAGGCGAGCACAATATCGATACCCTCAAAACTTTCTGGTGTTAATTTCTCAACGGGAACGAGTCGGCCTCGGAACGGGAATTTCTTTCCTACCGATCGTTCACTTGCCAACAGTTTCAACGATGTGCAGGGGAAATGGCGCATCTCCAGCGTACGAAGCATTTCCTGCCCCACCGCTCCTGTTGCGCCCATGATAGCGACATTAAGTTTCATAAGTCACACCCTTTTCTCAAAGCTTTAAGGTGAGGTGATTCCCTTGCGCATATACCCATCTCGACACGCAAAGAAAATCATCGCCTTTCCTTGAAACAAATTTGCTTTACGAGGCTAGTAGTCGTGTGCAAGGAATATCTGCAGTGAATCAGAAAAAAGGGTGTAAGGCTGTGAAGAACCGTCTTGTGAAAGTTCTGTGTATTGTTTTTGCCAGCGTTGCTATGAGTGTTTCTGCTGAGCCATGCGCATACAAGCTTGGCGCAAAACACAAGCCGGGACCAGAGATTACTGGGGACTATTCTCGTCCATACCTTTATTCACCGGTCACACGCTGCTGGTATCCTGATCCGATGTATTATGTGGCTAAAGATGCCCTTCGTAAATGGCATGCCATGCAAGGGTGCGTTGAGTCGAAAAGTACAGGAGAGAATCAGGGGAAACGATACGCAAAGCCTGTAGAAAAGTAGTTTATATCAGCCAGCCCAGTACGAGTTTCCCAAGCTCCAAATCCTGAGTGCCTGATTAAATGTGATTGTTTTTTATAAAAAACGGCACACACTCTCCTCTTCAAATAGAAAAAAGCTGCGAAGCAAACTGCCCCGCAGCTTTTGAAAAGTTTGGGTGATAATCCTCAATCAATCAGGAATACGATTGAAAGAGAAGACTTCTATTCTA
>Ga0123519_10007403_pt1 | contig 17016 bp, 13 predicted proteins | sample YelNatPaOPRAMG02_FD_87396 | JGI IMG/M metagenome (GOLD analysis project Ga0123519, IMG submission 87396) | Hot spring microbial communities from Yellowstone National Park - Yellowstone National Park OP-RAMG-02 (version 2) | ecosystem: Environmental > Aquatic > Thermal springs > Hot (42-90C) ... | reverse complement strand
CGGCACCCCTCTCCCCGTGAGTGGGGCAGGGGTGGCGAAGCCGGGGTGAGGGGAACCACAAACCCACCGGAGTGCTCTTTGGGCCGGCGCGGACCGCAGTTCCTCGGCCGGGAGCCCCTCGCTCTATGCTCGCGAGCGTAGGGATGGCCAGGCGGGGTTGCCGATCGCACTTGCTGGCGTCGCCCCGGTCCAACCGAGAGGAACCGCCGCGGGAAGCGGCGTATTCCCTGCTTGGAGCGCCGCAGTAAGACGACGCGCGAGCGAGACGGAGGAGAACGATGGCTGACTGGGAGTCCGGGGATGTTACAGTAAAGGGCGTTCGACTGCACTACACGCGCACGGGAGGTGCCAAGCCGCCCCTGGTTCTGGCGCACGGCTTCAGTGACGATGGCTTGTGCTGGACGCCGGTGGCCCAGCGGCTTCAGGACGACTACGACGTGGTGATGCCGGATGCGCGTTGCCACGGCCTCTCCGACGCGCCGGACGAGCCGGTTTCAGTCGCCCACCAGGTGGACGACTTGGCCGGCCTCATCCAGGCACTGGGGCTTTCCAGGCCGTTCATCTTGGGCCATTCGATGGGCGCCGCAACCACACTTGCACTCGCAGCCATGCACCCGGACCTGCCGCGCGCCATCCTGCTTGAGGACCCGCCCGCTTGGTGGGATCCGCAAGCCATCCCCGGCCATCGGTCCAACGATTGGCGCGTCCGCATGCAGGAGTGGATAGCCGACCTCCACCGCAAGCCCAGGCAGCAGATAATCGAGGAGCAGCGCAGACTAGCGCCTAGCTGGTCCGACGCGGAGCTGGGTCCTTGGGCCGACTCGAAGCTGCGCCTTCACCCAAACGCGCTGAATCGGTCGGATGAGAGCGTGGATTGGGCCTCGCTTGTCCGGCGCATCAACTGCCCCACGCTGCTCATCACGGCGGACCCAGACCGCGGGGCTCTGGTTACGCAGCAGCAGGCCGAGGCGCTTCGGCAGGTGATGCCGTCCCTCACGGTTGCGCACATCCCCGGCGCGGGGCACAGCGTTCGTCGAGAGCAGTTCGAGCGGTATGTGGAGGTCGTCACGTCGTTCCTCGCCTCTCACGCGGCGTAGAGCTGGAATCGGGACGGTCGGGCGCGCAAGGAGGTCTCCATGCTGATAGCGGTTGCGGTCGCCCTGTCGGCCGTGGCGCCGTCGAACGCTGGGCAGAGCCAGATGGCGGCGCTGCTGGGCAGCCCAGACGCCACGTACCTCATCGTGCACGCGGACGATATGGGCATGTGCCACTCCGAGAACCAAGCCACCTTCAATGCGATGGAGCGCGGTCTAGTCACCTGTGGCAGCGTGATGATGCCCTGCCCTTGGGTGATGGAGGTGGTGCAGTTCGCCAAGTCGCACCCGGACGTGGATTTGGGGGTGCACCTAACCCTCAACAGCGAGTGGAGTGCGTTTCGATGGCGGCCCCTTTCGCCCCCCGACAAGGTGCCGGGCCTCATCGACCCGGAGGGCTACATGTGGCGGTCGGTGGAGGACGTGGTGAAGCACGCCACGCCGGCGGAGGTGGAGGCCGAGTGCCGCGCTCAGATTCAGCGCGCCATCGACCTTGGTCTGAGGCCCACTCACATCGACACACATATGGGCGCGGTGGTGGCTACGCCGGAGTTCGCCCAAGTGTACCTCAAGCTGGGTCGGGAGTTTCGCCTGCCTGTTATGCTGCCCAAGGTGATGCTTGAGGACGGGAAAGATACCACGCCCTCCGTTGCGCGGCCGCTGTTGAAGCAGATGGAGGCGTCTGGTGTTCCGCTGCTCGATGCGCTAGCCGGCACGAACGTCTCCGCCTCCTCGGATGGGCGCCGTGCCGCATACGCCAAGGTCATAGAGGGCCTGCCACGAGGCGCAAGCCAGATCATCGTGCACCTTGGGCTGGATGACGACGAGCTGAAGGCGATCACGTCGTTCGCGAGGACCCGGTATTGGGACTACTTGGCGTTCACTCACCCTGAGACCAGGCGGATCATCCAAGATCGCGGCATCAGGCTGATCGGCTGGCGTCCGATCATGCAGGCGCTGCGCTCTAAGGCTGGCGAAGGGTAGTCGTGGGGTAGGGGGTGGGCTTCTCGCGAGGGACGAGAGGCGATGGAGCGGGAGACGGGGTTCGAACCCGCGACATCCAGCTTGGAAGGCTAGCGCTCTACCAACTGAGCTACTCCCGCTCCTGAAGGGCGGCACGGAATCCGCATGCCTTGCCGGATTGGATTATAGCACCGGTTCCGCAGCTGCGCAATACCCATGGAGCGCGAGCTTTCGGATGGCGACGACGCGTTCCGATCTGGCGGTGTTCTCCAGCCTCCTGGTCCCGAGCCTTCGTGCGGGTGGGGCTTGAATCTGCGTGCGGTTGCTCCAGCCTTCGCACCTACACACTTTTCCGCTGCGCAAGCTTGGGGATGGGAACTGTGTGTTCCGTCTACGGAGCGGGCCTCTCACCGGGGGATTGCCCCAGTCCTCGCGAACATGGCGGCCGGTGGCGCCAGGGCAGACGCCGATGCTGGCGAGTAGCGGCTCGGCACCCAACGCGCGCCAATGCCCGCGCTTCCATGTGCCGACGTGCGGTTGGCGTGCGGCGGCTTGCGGAGGGATGCTCGCGGCGGCTCTGTGGGGAGGTATGGTAGCGGAGGTCGGACTCGAACCGACGACGCCGCGGGTATGAGCCGCGTGCTCTGACCAACTGAGCTACTCCGCCACCGGTGGTCGGCTGTTTGCGGGGGAGCTCCCCCCGCATCAGGCCGTCACAATTGTACTCCTAAGGCACGTTCCCGTCAAGCCCGGTCGGAGGCGAGCGAAACACACTCTCTCGTGGCGAGCGTGCTTTGTCGGCCCGCCGCGCCGAAGTACGCCGCTTGGTGGCTTGGTGAGAGCCCTGGCGGGCTGTGAAGGGTTGGCGGAGGGTGCCAAGGGGCCCGTGACGGTTTCTTGGGGCAAGCCTCGAGCGGCGAACGTTCCCGTCCGCGGCGGGCTACTTGGAGACGCCCTGTGGTCGGCCGGTGCACGCGCATCTTGACGCCGCCGATGCGGGGTGGTACTATTGGGCGTAGCCTCAGCACGCAGCCAGTGGTCCCGCCACTGTCTCCGCGCCTAACTTCCCCGGGTGCGGTGCGTGCGGGACTTACCGGCAGGAGCGCCATCCCCGCGGCGCTCCGCGCGTGTTTTCGCGGAGGGGTGCCCGAGCGGTTCAAGGGAGCGGTCTTGAAAACCGTCGGACGATGAGTCCCGTGGGTTCGAATCCCACCCCCTCCGCCAGCTCGGACGAGGCGCGGCGCATCAACCATCGCGCTGTCTCACACGCTTGTGCTGCTCGCGGCAAGCTGGTCACCCACGCTCCGCTGGACAGGCCGCGGTACCTTATCTCCACCGCCAACAGCCCATGCATCCACCGGCCTTGCTGTTGCACCCCCAAGAGGGAACTCAGCGGTGTAGACGGCCGCCCCGGTGTTTGGGCCTTCTGCGCCAGCGCGGATGCGAACGGTTGCCGAAGCAGATCGAGCTGCCCCATCCGCTCCGTCCTCCGCACGGCCGCCAATGGGCAGGGTCCTAAGGGCCAGGAACAGACCGGGCGTGCCATCGTTCGCGTGCTTGGGGCGTCTGCTCTCGTCTCGCAGGGCGCGGGAGACAGGGTGGTGCCAGGGCGTTGCGCAGCCCCTCTAGCCGACCGCCGCCCGCAGGACGCTGTGCACGCAGGATGGCCCGTCGTCCGCGGGGAACTGGTCCACGGCGGGGGCCCCAACCAGCCCGCCTCAGAGACCTTGGCCATCGCAATGGACGTTCTGCTCATCAATACCAACCGCATGCACCCGCCCGTCGCCCCCATTGCGCTCGACTATCTGGCCGAGGCCCTCGCCGCCGCCGGCCATTCTCCCCACGTGCTGGACCTATGCATGCAGGCAGACCCAATCCGGGCACTGGCGGGATGTTTCGCGGGGCGCACCTTTGACTTGGTGGGCCTCTCGTTCAGGAACACCGACGACTGCTACATGTCCGGCGGCGAAAGCTTCGTCCCTTGGTTGGTCCAGTTGGCCGCCGAGGTTAGGTGCCTCACCGCCGCCCCCGTCGTGGTTGGCGGCGCGGGCTTTTCGGTGATGCCCACGGCGATATTGGATGCGTGCGGTGCCCAGTTCGGCGTGTGGGGCGAGGGCGAGTTGGCGCTGCCAGCGTTGGCGAGCAACCTCGACAGGCCAGACCGCGTGCCCGGCCTTCTGTGGCGAGGCGGGGACCGTTGGCATGCCAACCCACGCGCGTTCGTGGACCCAGCCGCGCTGCCCACCATGACCCGCCGCTGGGTGGATAACCGCCGCTACTTCCGCGAGGGCGGCCAGCTCGGCTTCGAGACTAAGCGCGGCTGCAACCAAGGCTGCGCTTACTGCGCCGATCCAGTGGCCCGCGGCGACGCCATCAGGGTTAGGCCCCCCGCCGGCGTGGTGGCGGAGGTGCGAGCCCTGCTTGCCATGGGCGGCGACCACCTGCACACGTGCGACAGCGAGTTCAACCTGCCACTGCACCACGCCGAGGCGGTCTGCGACGCCCTCATCGCCGCCGGCCTCGGTGATTCCATCCGCTGGTACGCCTACTGCTCCCCCACCCCGTTTCCGCTCAGCCTGGCAGTCAAGATGCGGCGAGCGGGCTGCGTCGGCATCGATTTCGGCGCGGATAGCGGCGATGCGTCGGTGCTGGCACGCTTGGGGCGCCGGCATACCCCGGACGACCTCCTGACGACAGCTCGCACCTGCCGCAAGGCCGGCCTGGTCTTCATGTACGACCTCCTCATCGGCGGCCCGGGCGAATCGGAGGCGTCTGTCCGCGCTACCGTGGAGCTGATGCGCAAAGCGGAGCCGGACCGGGTGGGCGTTTCCGTGGGCGTGCGGCTTTACCCTGGCACACCGCTGGCCGCCCAGGCTGCGGATGGCCGATTGGGCCCACACGCCACGTCCTTGCGCGGCGACGAAAGGGCAGACCCGTCGCTCCTTAAGCCCGTCTACTACCTCTCGCCCGCGCTCGGCGACCGCGCCTTCCCGCTGCTGGCCGATCTGGTGGGCGACGACCCGCGCTTCTTCTTCGCCGATCCCGCCCGCACGGACCGAAACTACAACTACAACGCCAATCGCCTGCTCTGTGATGCCATCGCGCGGGGCTACCGCGGCGCCTATTGGGACATCCTCCGTCGCCTTCAGGACGGCCTTGGCCCCTCCCAATGACCCACAACCGTCCGCCCTATCTCCCCTCGGCCAAGCCCACAGCCCTTCGCACTTCGGGGTCGGAGGGCACCGCGCACCGCAGGTCGCCAACGGGACCGCCGTCCGGCAGGGCAAATCGCGCGCATGCTCCCCATCCCATCACGTTCTGGGTGATCTTCAGCATCAGCAGGTTCCACCCCGCCTTGGCGTGCACCGTCACCCGCTCCTGCCCGGGCTCAACCGCCCGCTGAACATTGTGTGCCAACACAACCTGCCCGTTCCACCATGCCTTCACGCCGTCGTCGCTGCCGAGCTCCAGGCGGAGGTCGCGCTCAGTGGCAGACCACACGGCGGTGCGCAGGTACGCCACGCGCTGTTCGCCGCCGTGCAACGCCAGTAGGTCGATGAGCCAGGGCTGCTGCGGATTGGTGGCCACCGGCATCACGGTCCATCGCACCGCTTTGGCCTTGGCTGGGTCCTCTGGCGGGAACGAAATGTCGAACAGGCGGGTGCAATCCGCGCCGGGCTGCTGGTAGGCGGGAGAGACTTCCCACGCCAGCACGTAGTCCACGGAGTTGGCGATGGTGGCCAGGGCATCCGCGGCGTTTTGGCGGGTCTGCTGGCTCAGCCCGCTGGATGCAATGCGCTGCAACGCGGCCTTGGCGACATCCGGCCAAGCGCCCGCGATGCTCCTGGCGATCGCCACCTCTGCCGCCTCCGCCTCCTCGCGCACGCCCTGGTCTGATGCGAGGCCGGCCGCGCACTCCAGTGCACCCGGCAACCTAAGCCTGGCCAGCCCCGCGAGCACCGCCAGCCTCTCCTCCCGCGAGTCCGCGAGGCTGAGGGCGTCGCGGTACATGGCCAGGCGCTGTTCTGGCGAGCGGGTCTCGTCCGTTCCGACCAGTCGCACGTAGCCGCGCAGGGCAATGGCGCGCTCCCTGGCAGATCGCGCTCCTTTGGCCAACCTCAGAAGATCGGCCGCTGGCTGGCTGGTTGGCCACTCTGCCAGCGCACGAACGGCGGAAAGCCGGATCTCCGCGTTCGGATCGGCGGCGGCCTTCCGGAGCTCCGCCAACGCCTTTGGCCCCCCCACCTGGCCCAGAAGCGTGAGGAGGCTGACTCGGTCCGCCGGCCTGCGGGCAGCCGCCAGGGCTTTCAGCACGGGGGCGGTTCGCTGCTGCTCGGTAGCCCCTCTGCGAGCTGCCTGCGCGGCCGTGACCAGGAGGTCGCCTCGCTCCGCTGGATGGGTGGCTAGCATGGCAGACAGCACGGCCGGCAGCTGGGCTGGTCCAGCCGTCGACTGCAGCACGTGCGCGGCCGCCGCCCGCACCTCGCGACTGCGGCTTCTGAGCGCTGCCACCAGATGCGGCCCAGCAGCTACTGCTCCCCTCTGCCCCAGCGCCTCGATCGCCTCCGCCTGGAGGGCCGGCTCGCCAAGGCGGAGCACGTCCAACAGTCGGCGGTCCACGTCGGCGCCGCGCAGCTGAGCGAGGCTGGCCTTTGCAGCGGCCCTCTCTTCGGCGGTACCGGAGGCCGCCGCCACCAGCAACGGGTACACCGCTGCCCCGCCAGCTACGGGCCCAAGCGCGCGCATCGCGGCCACCCTAACGGCCCCCACTGGAGAGCGACGCAGGCTAAGCAGAGCGGTGGCGGCGGCTGGGTCGCGGCGGTCGGCAAGAGCAGCCACCAGAAGCAGCTGGCCGTTTGGACTGAGCTTCGGCAGGCCGGCACACAGCAGCTTAGTGACCCGAGTACCGGGCAGCTGTCGCGCCAACGAGGCCGCCATCCGCTGCCGGGCAGTGGCATCCTCCGTCAGCGCCTTGAGGATGAGAGGAACCGCAACAGCGCCCTTTGCCCGCACCGTACCGCGTAGTGCGGCGGCCCGCACCACCGGGTCCGCGGCGGAAGCATCCACAAGGGCATACAAGGCAATCGCGGTCTGGCGATCGTTGGCGGCCAACGAATCGTCCGCGCACGCCACCAGCGCCCTTGCCACGACAAGCCGCGTTTGGCCAGTGGTTTGGGCGTAGACCCGCTTCAGCACGAGGGCCGCGGGCTTGCCACCTACCATTCCGATGGCGGCAGCAGCGGCGGAGGCATCCTGTCGGTCGGCGGACGTCAGCAGCGATGCAAGCGGGCCCACCACCCTGGGGTCGCGCCTCTCGCCAAGCGCCTGGATGATGCCGAGGCGTACGCGTCCGGCGGCGCCAGGCAGTTCGCGTAGTAGGGCATCGGTGACGGCCGGACCGGGGATGCACGCCAGCACCATAAGGCCGTAGTGGGCCAGTTGCTCATCGTGCAAGAGCGGGAGCAGTGCGGGCAGCTGCTCGTTGGTTGCCAGCAACACCAGCTCACGACACGCCAGCTGCTTGGCATCGGAGGTGGCGTTGGAGCCCAAGATGTCGGCCAACTCCCTCGCCATGGCCCGCCTACGCGCGGCGTTCGGGCGCGCCTCACTCACGCGCTGGGCTAGCTCGGCGGGCAACCCGTCGTCCGCACCGAGCCGGTACTCGCGGAGGCGCGCAAACAGGGCGTCATCGCCCGTTTGGGCCAGGCACGGTGCTGCAAGCCAGGCCACCATGCATAGGCAGACAACGCAAACGCGGTATGCTCTTGGCTTCATCGTGGTTGGGTGGTTGTCGTTCGCTGCTGCGGGCTACAGGTGCCACGGAGGCCGCATCGCACGCGAGAACAGCCTGTCTGCCTCCGGGTCGTCCACGAACCGCTCACGAGCCGGATCCCACCGGATGGGGCGGCCCAGCTCGTAAGCGATGTTGCCGAGGTGGCACACGGTGATTGTGCGCACGGCGGTGGCGATATCGCTTCCCGGACGGCCACGGGTTCGCACCGCGTTCAAGAAGTCGGTGTGGTGGTTATCGGCCTCGTGGAGGTGTATCTCGTTCGGCCTCAGCTTCGTCTGCGCCAGCTTTTCCGGCCAGGTCTTCAGGTCGTAGCGCCAAACGGCCACCTTGCCCTTGGTGCCCACAAACAGCACCCCGTTGCCGTCTGGCGACTCGCGGGCGGTGCGGTCTGGGTCGCGCGTCATGACGACCCCGTTGGCGTAGCGGTAGGTGAGGACTCGGATCTCCTTGCCGTCTGGAGGAGCCACTTCAACTGGGCCACTGCGGTCCATCCCGAGGCCCCACTGGGCGATGTCGAAGTGGTGTGCGCCCCAGTTGGTCATCTCGCCGCCGGAGAGGTCGCGATAGGCCATCCAGCCGCCCACATAGCCAGCGTTGTACGGGCGCCAGGGGGCAGGTCCAAGCCACATATCGTAATCCAGCCAATCCGGCACCGGCTGCGGGGGAAGGGTACAGACCCGATACTGCGGAGGGCCTCCAACGCCCACCACCACTTCCTTCACGTCGCCGATATAGCCGTTGCGAACCAGCTCACAGGCGAAGCGAAAGGAGCGGCTCGAGCGCTGCTGGGTGCCCATCTGGAAGACCGCTCCTGACCGCCCGACGGCGCTGCGCATGCCGATCGCCTCGTCGATTGTGATGGAGATCGGCTTTTCGCAGTAGACGTCCTTGCCCGCCTCCACGGCAGCGATGGTGATGAGCGGGTGCCAGCGGTCGCCAGTGGCGATGAGGACCGCGTCGATGTCCGGGCGAGCAAGCAGCTCACGGAAGTCGCGGTAGGCGGCGCAGTCGTTGTTGCCGTACCGCTGGTTGACGAGGCCGCGCACGTTGTCAAGGCGCTGGGCGTTCACGTCGCACACGGCCACCACGCGAACGTCGTCTCGGCCGGTTAGGCCGCCAGCTGGGGTCCAGATGCCGCCAATAACGTGCTGGGTGCCCTGGCCACCCACGCCTATGCAGCCCATTACTATGCGGTTGCTTGGGGCGGTGCGCCCGCCGCGGCCCAAGGCGCTGGCCGGCACGACGGCTGGGAAGCCGACAAAGGCGGTTGCGGCGCGGGCGGCTTTGGACACAAACGCCCGGCGCGTGAGGAATGCGGAACGCTGATGTGTGGACGGCATTGGCACCCACCTCGTCTGGGGAGTGCTGGTCTCCCCCTGCGGGATCTTTTCGCAGCTAGTGGGCCCTTGTCCTTCCGAGCCAGGGCAGCCACCGAGCAGCCAAGGGATGGAAGTGGATGTGAGAGGAGGCGGCAAGGAAGAGGGCGAGAGGCCGCAGCGGGAGGCAGGTGGAGAGGGAATACGGATGAAGGCAACCCATAGGCCACTTCCCCTCACCCCCCGGCCCCCTCTCCCACGGCGCAAGCTTGGGGAGAGGGGGAGCCTCCGGCGTCTCACCAGCTGACACAATGCCACCACCCCTCAGGGGGCTCCTCCCAGCTCCCCTCTCCCCGCAAGTGGGAGAGGGGTGGCGAAGCCGGGGTGAGGGGAACTACGCGCATTGTCCAATCGCCTCCTCCATCGCACAAGGGAACAGCGGCCTCATGCGCTAACATGAGGTTGGCGACCTGTTGCCGGACAATTGCCCCCATCCCCATGAACCCCCCAACTTCCCAAGCTTGGGGAATGGACATGCGCACCTTCGCGGCCTGCAGCAGCTAGTCCATAGCCACCAAGCGTCCTGCCTCCGCGCAGCGACAAGGGAAGGTGAAGGCGGGAAGCCCGAAACACGGACAGCACGCTTGGCCTATCCCGGCGCGTATGACCGATCCCATCGGCGTCTGCTGGCTGTGTCGGCAGGGCAGTGGCGAGTTGGCCGCCAGGCTTCTCCGCGCCTGCAACCCCTTGCAGCAAGCCGGCCGCGTTTGCTACATCTGCCGCCGCCTTGGTACAATATCCCTGCTTGGGGGTACACATGAGCGAGGCACATAGAGCACCCATGAAGATAACCGATGCCGAGCAGTATTACAGGGCCATCATAGAGGGGCTGGGCGAGGACCCCGACCGCGAGGGCCTTCTGAAAACGCCGTCCCGCGCTTGGGAGTCGATGAGGTTCATGACCCAGGGTTACCGGGAGACTGTGGACCGCGTTCTGAACGGCGCCATCTTCGAGGAGGATTACGACGACTTGGTGCTCGTCCGCGACATCGAGTTCTACAGCCTCTGCGAACACCATCTGCTCCCCTTCTTCGGGATTGCCCACGTGGCGTATCTCCCCAACGGCAAGATAGTGGGCCTCAGCAAGGTGGCGCGGTTGGTGAACATGTTCGCGAGGCGGCTTCAGGTCCAAGAGCGCATGACCCATGAGATCGCCCACGCCCTCGAAACCGCCATCTCCCCCAAAGGCGTTGCCGTGGTGGTGGAGGCCCAGCACCTGTGCATGATGATCCGCGGCGTTCAGAAGCAGAGCTCCCGCATGATCACCAGCCACCTCTCTGGCTCCTTCAGGGATGACCCAAGGACCCGCATGGAGCTGATGGACCTGCTGAAGGCGTCGAAGTGACGGAACGGGCGTGGTGAGGCCGCTTTGCCCCAGGCGTTCGGTCGCGCCCGTTGACGCCGATCCACGTAGAGCTGCCGTCGGACGGAGCTGCTGGCTCTCCTTCTCCGTTCTCACGGGTTCGCCGCCCGACTCCGCATCCCAAGCGCGGGCGGCGCAGGAGGTTGCGTTCCTCAATGAGACTGCCCATCAATGTCGGAATCGTTGGGTACGGGTACGCGGGCAGGGCGTTCCACGCGTATCTGATTGGGCTGGAGCCGCGCCTTAAGCTTCGCGCGGTCGCCACCCGGAGCCCGGAGCGCCAGAGCCAGGCCGCGGCAGATCACCCCGGCATCGATCTGTTCGCAAGCCTGGATGAGATGCTCAGCCACAGCGATATCCAGCTAGTGGTGATCGCAACTCCGCACTCCACGCACGCCCAGATGGCAATCCAGGCGGCGCGGGCCGGTCGCCACGTGGTGGTTGACAAGGCCATGTGCCTCACCGTGGCGGAGGCGGACGCCATGATCGCCGCTGCGAGGGAGGCGGGCGTGCTGCTCAGCGTCTTCCAGAACCGACGGTGGGACGGCGACTTCCTGACCGTGCAGCGCGTGGTGACGAGCGGACAGCTTGGCAGGCTGCGCTTGTTTGAGTTGGGCGTGTGGGGCCACGGGCACCCGCGCGGATGGCGAGCGCAGAGGGCCGAGATGGGCGGCATGCTGTACGACTGGGGGTCTCACCTTGTGGACCAAGCGCTTCTCCTGGTGGGCGACATGCCGCAGGCCATTCACGCCTTCTCGCAGTACGACTATTCCGACACCGACGTGGAGAGCTACGCGCGCTGCGAAATGCGGTTTGCCGACGACCTGCTTTGCACCGTGGAGGTTAACCGCATCGCCAGGCTGGGCAAGCCACATTGGATGGTGGTTGGCGATGCGGGAGCGCTGGTGAAGGAGGGGCTCGACCCACAAGAGGCGGCCATGCGCGAAGGGCACATTGAGTCAGCGGCGGAGGATCCGGCGCACTACGCCCGCATGCGCACCAACGACGGCGAGGTGAGGGTGCCCACGCTGCGCGGCGATTGGCGGGAGTATTACCGCAACGTGGCAGACGCACTCACGGGAGCCGCTGAACTGGCCGTGAAGCCGGAGGAGGTGCGGCGCGTGGTGGCGGTCATCGAAGGGTCCGTGGCCTCCGCGCGAGAGGACCGGGTGCTTCGGCTGCGGGCAGATGGGACGTACGGGTAATGGCCCCACCGAGCGCCGCGGCGGCGTTGGATGGGATGGCTATGCGCGCGCTCAGGCAGGATGGGCCCTCTCAGCGAGCTGTGCCGGCATGAACGCCGCACAACCAGCGCCGGCGACTCCCGCCCGCTGCCAACAGTAGCCTGGTTGCACTTGCAGATCCCCAGTCGGCTCCTCTATAATGTAACCGAGCCCGGCCAACTGCGCGCCAACTCGGGTTTGTGAGCGGTGGCTAAGCTCAGCCTAACATGCGCGCCCGCTCCCAACCGATTGGGCGTGCTCTTTCACCTCCCTCGTTGCGAGTGGCCCTGCACCAACCGGCCGGGGGAGGAGCGCCATGGGTGCTCCAGCCGGCCGCTTAGCGGTGGTGCGGGCTGCCCGAAAACCCGTATTGGTGCCGCGAGGTTGCCAATGCCGTCTAGATTGCTCATCGTCCCCACAAGCGCAGCCATCGCACTGGCCGCCACCCTTGTAGCCGGCAGAGTCGCAGCGCCGGACCAGAGCCGCGCCACACACGACACCAGCCCGGATGCGGTACTCCGCGTGGCGCGAAACGTTCCAGACGCGATCATCCTTACGGACGGCGTGCGAAAGTGGCGCGCCTCCGCCCAGAGATTGGGGGTGGACTCCGACACTCACACGTTCCGTAGCGCCCTGGCGTCCAGCTACCTGGAGCGGCTGGCTCCGGTTGTGGCCTACCCGGGCGTCAATGCCACCGTCCTGCGCGCCCCAGATGGCACCGTCACCATAACCAAGAGCCAGATGGCGCGCAAGCTGGATGTGCCCGGAACGCTCGCCAAGCTCCAGGAGTTCCTGCAGAACCCTACGGAAGACGCAATCGTCCACGTCGCCATCGCCAAGACCAAGCCCGCGGTAGCCACCGAGGACCTGGAGGGCATCAACGCCCGGCTCTCCACCTTCACCACCCACTATAACACCGGAGACCGCGATCGCACCTACAACCTACGGATGGTCGCCAAGAAGCTGGATGGAGCCGTCATTCCCCCGGGTGCCACGTTCTCGTTCAACGAGCGCGTTGGACCCCGAGACGAGGACGGCGGCTTCCGCATGGCCAAGGTGTACGTCAACGGCAAGATCAGCGAGGGGATTGGCGGCGGCACGTGCCAGGTGTCCGGCACCCTGTACAACGCTGCCCTGCTGGCTGGCCTTACGCCCATCAGCCGCACCCACCACTCGATGACCGTCGCCTACCTGCCCCCGGGCCGAGACGCCACCGTTGATTACGGCAACATCGACCTGAAGCTGCGCAACGAAGCCGACACCCCCGCCTACATCAGAGCTGTCGCTCGCGGCGGCCGCGTAACGGTCAGCATCTACGGCGGCGCTCAGCCGGACAGGAGGATCCGCCTTTTCACCGAAACGCGTAAGGTTGGGGACAAGCTGCGCGCCAAGGCATACCGCATCGTGGAGCGAGACGGCTGCATCGAGCGCAAGGAGCTGCTCTCCACCGACATCTACAGGCCGAAACCGCCTGAGGCGAAGCCAGCTCGCCGCCGCACTGTACGGAGGGCCACCGTGGCTGCCCGCGTCACACCTCAGCCCAAGCACAGGGATGAGGAGGAGACCGCATGGCGCGCCGCCGCCTCTCAACGTCAGGCCTCACAATGAGATCCCGCAGACCGAACCTCTCGCTTCTGCTCCTTCTGCTTGCCGCCGCTGCACTGGTTGGCAGGGTTGGCGGCGTTCGCCCTGCACGTCCCGTCAGGCACGTCCCTGCCCCTCCTTCGCGCGCTCTGCCGGCGCAGCCCGCTGAAAGCCGCCCCCGCCAGCCTGCCGCATCCCCGGACGGCAAGCTGACAGTGTGGTTCCTAGACGTAGGCCAGGGGGATAGCGAGCTCATCCGCACCCCTGCCGGCCAGTTCATCCTCATCGATGCTGGCGAAACCAACGAGGGGGAGCGGGTGGTCTCGTACCTGCGCGATCGCGGCGTCTCGGAGCTGGCCCTGGTGGTGGCGTCCCATGCCCACAGCGACCACATAGGTGGAATGCGGGACGTGCTCGCGGCGTTTCCGGTCCGGATGTACATGGACCCCGGCTTCCCCTACCCCAGCCGCCTATATGAAAGCCTGCTTCGGGATGTGAAACAGCTTCGCATCCCCGCTAGGAGGGCGTGCGAAGGGTTCGCCACAGACCTGGGCGGCGCTCACGTGGAGGTGCTTGCCCCGGGCCAGGCCTTCATCCGGGGCACCGATTCCGACGTGAACGAGAACTCCGCCGTGCTGAGGATAAGCTACGGGGATACCGCCGTCCTCTTTCCCGGAGACATCCAACGGCGCGCCATCGAGGCCCTGCTCACCAGCGGTCGCGATCTGCATGCCCAGGTGCTGAAGGTGGCCCACCACGGTAGCTACAGCGGCACCACGCCGGAGCTGCTGGCGGCCGTGCGGCCGGAAGTTGCCGTAATATCCTGCGGGGCGAACAACGAGTACGGCCATCCCCACCAAGAGACCCTGGATATCCTGCGCTACGCCGGCAGCCGCGTGTACCGCACCGACCGGAACGGCACGGTCACCGTTACGTCCGACGGACGGCGGATCAGCGTGGCCACCGAAAGGAGCCAGCAATGAGCAAGCGCACCTTCAGCGCGTTCCTCGACCGGCGGGAGGGCGACATGGCGGTCCTTCTGCTTGGCGATGACCAGCGTCACACGGTTGCCGTTCCAATGGCCTTCTTGCCGAGCGATGTGAAGGAAGGCACGGTGCTTACGGTGACCGTAGCCGTGGACGAGGACGCCACCGAAAGCGCCCGGGCGCGCGTATCGTCGTTGCTAGACGAGCTGATGGGCCAGTGAGCTCCTCAGTGCCCTGCCTAGCAGCGCGGCGGCGGGCCGTACTCGCGGGCGGCACGCACCATAGCTCGAATGTTATCGTCCGGAGTGTCTCGGCCGCACTGGTCCCCGGTCGATAGCACGAAGCCGCCGTTCACCCCCGCAGCCTCTATGGCCCGCAGCGACTCCGCGGCAACCAGCTCCGGCGTGCCACGCAGCATCACGTCCGTGGTATGTAGATTTCCCATCAACGCGATGCGGTGCCCGTAAAGCCGCTTGATCTCGGCCAGATCGCAGTCTCCCATGGGCGGCGGCTCGAGGGGGTTCACCACGTCCAAGTCGGTCTCCTCCACCAGTACCTTCACCTGATCGCGCTGACGTCCGCAGCTGTGGAGGAACGACGGTATGCCGGCTTGCTTGGCCTTCTTGGTGGCCATCTTCAGGGTTGGCAGGCTTAGGTCGCGGAAGATGGACGGCGACTGCATAGTCCACAGGCCGGAAGCACCCAGCATCAGGAAATCCGGCTTGGCATCCAACACCATGTCAGTCACAACGGCGGCCTGGTGCTCCTGCCAGTGGACGAACTCACGCAGCTTGTCGTAATGGTCCACGTAGGCGTATACAACCGCCTCCAGCCCACCGTCGAACCAATCGAACAGGTTCTGCATACCGGGGACCACCGGCCCGGCGCCCACCACGCCCAGATCGCCCGTCTCCCGCATCATCTCCCAAAGTGGCTCGGGGTCGTAGCCCACCATTCTGGGGAAGAAGTGGCGCAGCTTGGGGAAATCCTCCTCGAAACTCTTGATCCACTTGCGCGTCTGCGTCGGTGGATCGGCGCGGTAGTAGGTCATCTCCGACCACAGGTCCCCATCCGGCGTCGAGCAGGTGGTTCTCACCACAATGCGCGCCTCGGTACGAGACACGAGGTCGATGCTCCAGCGGCGTTGGTCCCCATGGGTCTTAAGGCCGATGTAGCCGTACGTCACCCAGCCGTCCATCTGGTAGTAGCGCACGGCGTCCAGGTAGGCGCGCCAAAGAGGCGGGTTCTGGTGCAGGTACACATCCCAAAACGGCCTGCCGGTGAGGCGACAGGGGATCATGTTGGAGATGTCTGGGGCCACCGGCGTGGTGTCCGGCACCTGGTTACGGAAAGCCGCCAGCATTCGTTCCTTGGAGGTCATCCGCTTCACCTCGGGTGGGGTGTGGACATCAGTATAGGCCGAACTCCTTGCCCGCTTCGTACATGGCTGCTACGTTGGCCAAGGGCACCTCGGGCGGCATATTGTTCCCCTCCCTCAACACGAAGCGCCCGCCCTCCATGATGCCGGACGAGAGTATGCGGCGGACCTCCTCTCGCACTTGCTGCGGCGAGGCGGACGCCAGCAGCACCACGGACGGCCCGCCGTTCACCTCAACGTCCGGGCCAAGCGCTCGCCTCAGCCATCCGAAATCAACCGGGTAGCCGGTGTCGAACGAGCGGATGTTGAGCTGATCGCGAAGGAACGGGAAGTGACGGGTCGCGTCTCCGCACAGGTGCACGGAGTTGGGCCCTCCCTCCGAGAACGCGTCCACCAGGCGCCTATGAAACGGGAGGATCATCTCCTCGTACAGCCGCGTGGAGATGAGCTGGATGGAGTCGTCCGCAAAGCCCCAGCCGGGGGTTTTCGGCGGGTGGCCCAGCTTGCAGCGATAGGCCTGGATTCTTGCGATGGTGGCATCGGTGATGAAGCCAAGCAGCTCGGTGGCGTAGCCGGTGTCCGCCAATAGGTCGGTGCAGAACTGAGTGGCCCCGCGGAGGTTGCAGGCAACGGTCATGGGACCATCGGTGCCTAGGCCGGCGGGGCTGACGCTTGCAATCGGCAGGCCGCGCCACGTCCACCCCTCCTCCTGCCGTGCGCGGAAGAAGTCGTAGAACTCCCAGTTGCGGCGCATTATGCCGCCCGTGAATGGATCCGGCATGCCGGCGTCAAAGATAGCGCGCTTTCGGCGGTCGTCGGCGAGGATTGGCGCCGTATCTGGCACCTGACGATCGTAGAACCGCACGGGACATCCAAACCAAGCGGCCTCGTAGGTGTTTTGGAAGTCGACTCCCACGTGCCAGCCGTTCTTGGGCGGGCCCATCTCGGCGTCCTGCGGCACGTTATGCCTTACCCACCACTGGTGCGCCACCTGGTGCTCAAGCATCACCTGCGGGTCGGTCATATACCGCCCAAAGGTGACGCCGCTTGGGTTGGCATCGCGGCGGAGGATGGTGTAGCGCGTGCCGATTCCCGCGATGACGGGCACGCGTATGGGCCTACGCGCCCGGTAGGCCTCCCACACCGCGCGCACCTCCTCGTTGTGCCTATCGAACTCCACAATGGGCCCGCCCTGCGAAACGGTGGCCATGCCGGTGGTCTCCTAAGCGCTCAAAGCTTGGGGATGCGGAAAGCG
>Ga0123519_10007401_pt1 | contig 17018 bp, 17 predicted proteins | sample YelNatPaOPRAMG02_FD_87396 | JGI IMG/M metagenome (GOLD analysis project Ga0123519, IMG submission 87396) | Hot spring microbial communities from Yellowstone National Park - Yellowstone National Park OP-RAMG-02 (version 2) | ecosystem: Environmental > Aquatic > Thermal springs > Hot (42-90C) ... | reverse complement strand
TGGAACTACAGCCTCTTTGAACTGGTGAAACTGGGGCAGCGGCGGCTGAACCTTCTGCGGGCCTTCAACGCCCGGGAGGGGATTGATGCCCGCCATGACGTCCCGCCGGAGCGCCTCTTTGAGCCGCTCCGGGGCGGCCCCAGCGACGGCTGGGCCATGGACCGCGGGGAACTGGCGGCGGCGATCCGCACCTACTACGCCATGAACAACTGGACGCCGGAGGGGACGCCCACCCGGGCCGTACTGGAGGAGTTGGGCATCGCCTGGGTGGCCGGCGAACTGGGCCTGTGAAGGACGGGGGCGTGCTGGGCTGGTACTACGCTACGGTGGTTTTTGACGATGTGCAGTCTGAGTAGGGGCGCACGGCCGTGCGCCCCTACGAGGCTGCAACCGTGACCTGCACGGCCGGAGACGGAATTTTCCTTGTGGTCCAGCACTAGCCCGGCACGCCCCCGGGTTCTACAGTTCTAGAGGGGGGAGACAATGTCGCCGAAGGAAGTCATAGTTTACACGCAGTCGGGCTGAATGTTCTGCTCCCGCGTGAAAGAGTTTCTTTCACAGAAAGGCGTCTCTTTCACGGAACGGGACATCGTGCAGGACCCGCAGGCCCTGGTGGAACTGGAGGCGCTGGGCGTCATGACCACGCCCGTCACGGTGGTGGACGGAGAGGTAGTCGTCGGCTTTGACCGAGCGCGGCTGGAGCAGTTGTTGGGGGCCTAGCGGGAACACGCGCACCGGGCCTCAGCGGAAGCGTCGCCAGGAGGCCCGGAGGAAGAAGGCCAGGGCCGCGGCGAAGAGCAGGCCCAGAAGCGCGCCCTCCGGCGTGGCCGTCCCGCGGAGGATGTTGACGGTCACGACGATGGCGCTGGCTGCCGCCAGGCCGTAGACGCCCCACCGCTTCCATGCATAGATAGCGTAGGAGCAGATCGCGCCCACGGCGAAGTAGGCGGTGTAGAAGATGAGTTCCCAGCGGGGCATGGGCGGCACCTCCTGCACGCCGAGGAGGGCCAGGACCCCCAGCACGGCCCCCAGGGTGAAGAAGACCTGCATCAGCCAGAGGAGGACCAGGAAGACGCAGCCCCGCCTTCGCTCCTTTTGCATCGGCCTCACCCTCCCGTGTTGCCCGCATCATACACCAGGGCCGGCTGCCTGTCAACTCCCTCGGTGGGGTCCCAAGGCTTTCAGTTGACGCCGCCCAAGGGGCATGTTACAATGCCCCCGCGCAATCGGGGGAGGAGCCTTTCGCACCGGCGGATGCAAAGGGACTAGGGAGAGGGATTCGGAGCGCGATCATGCAGACCACGCGGCAACGCATCCTCGCCGTCCTGAGGGAACGGGAGACGGCTTCTGTTGTGGACCTGGCGGAGGCGCTGGACGTCACCCCCATGGCTGTGCGGCACCACCTCCACGTCCTGTTGGCCGAGGCCCTGGTGGTGCCCGTCCACGTGGAGCGGTGCGGGCGCCCGGGCAGGCCGCGCCAGTTGTACGCCCTCACGCCGGTTGCTCAGGGCCAGTTCCCCGACGGCTCCTCCACCCTGAGCGACCTCCTCCTGGCGGAACTGCGGGCGTCCCTCCAGGCCGAGGCCTGGGAGAGCCTCGTGGCGCGGCTTGCGGCACGCCTGATCCCCGCGGAGGCCGTGTCGGGAAAAGGCGCGCCTGTGGAAGCCCGTTTCCAGCAGGCGGCCCGGTACCTCCAGAGCCTGGGGATAGGTTTCCACTGGTACGCGGAACTCCCCGGTGGGTGGGCGTTGCGGACGGAGTGCGCCACCGCCGCGGAAGGTGAGCCCAGCCCGTGGACCTGCGACCTCCACCGCGCGATGCTCGTGCGCCTCTTGGACGTCCCCTCAGAGCGCCTGACCTGGACTGGGACGGCGCGGGGCGGGTGCCTCTACCGGCTGGCTCCGGAGGGGTAGGGCGCGGGCGGCGGAACGGCCTGCATGCGCTGCCAGTCGGCCTGGACCTGCTCCCACTGCTCCGGGGAAGCCGGGATTTCCCCATAGTGCACCTGGACGTAGGCCTCGGTGATGGCCCGCGCTTCCTCCTCGCACCCGGGGAAAGCCAGCGCCAGGTCGGCCAGGTACTCGTAGGGGGTCTCTGCAGCCCCCCGGGCGAACCCACGGCGCGCCGCCTCCTGGCACATGAGGGCGTACAGGCGGCGCACCGTCAGCGCGGCGAACAGGGTGCGTCCCATTCCATATTGCCCCACCAGGTCCCCCAGTTCCCGCAGGCGCTCGGCACCCCGTCTGGCGGCCTCCGCCACCCCCTGCAGGAGCGACCGGCCCGGCCAGAGGGACTCCCTGGCCTCCTCCACTTGGGGCCTGGAGGCGCGACGCCCGGGCAGGATGAGCAGGATGAAGGCCAGCGCCAGGAGGAAGAGCCCTCCCAGGCAGCCGTACTGGAGGGCCTCGCCCGCGAGTTCCCGCAGGGGAGAAGGCGGTCCTGAAGGCGGCTGGACGATGGCCGGGGTCCCCAGCGGCGTCACGAGCGGCCCGGAGGGGGCTGCGCCCATCACCTTGCGCAGCGCCTCTATCATCCAGAGCATGAGGGGCTCCAGGAGCCGCGCCACCCAGGTCAGCAGAAAGGAAAGCACGTCGCCCAGGACGCGCCAGAGGGGGTCAAGCCAGTGGAGGAAGGTGCGGAGGCCTTCCAGGGACCAGAGCCGGCCCACCAGGACGCCCAGGGCCACCAAGCCAGCCGTGGCCACGGTCAGGATGGCCGACCAGCGGCCAGAGAAGGCCGACCCCACCGCGCCGCCCTCGCTGGCCAGTTCCTCCACCCGGGCCAGGCTGATGGCCAGGAGGCTGTAGAAGAAGTAGGCCACCACCAAGGGGGGCGCAGCGAGGGGGTTGTAGAGGGACACGGCCCCCACCCCGACGATGAGGACCAGCACCCCCACCCGGAAGGCGAAACTGGTGTTGGCCAGCGTCACGTGGCGCTGGGCCAGGCTCACCGCCCGCCACCACAGCACGAGCACCATCCCCGTGGTCAGGAGGCTCGCCGGCAACTGGGGCGCGGCGTGGGCCATCTCGGACAGGGCCTCGCCCAGCCACCGGAGGCTCCAGAGGGGCTCGCCCGCGCCGGCCGTCCACCGCAGGGCCAGGAGCCAGGTCAGGACGATGAGGCCGGCCAGGATCCCCTGTCGGCGGGCCAGGGGAAGGTCCAGGGCGAAGAGCCCCCGCGCCACCCAGACCAGCACTAGGAGCGCGAATCCCACCTCGCTGGCCACGGTGAGGACGGGGACCTGGGCCGACGCTGCCCGTGCCGCAGCCTCTCCCTCCCGGAGCAGGAAGCCCTGGGCCTGCAGGGCCAGGTACCAGGGCACGAGGAGCGCCGTCTCCATGCCCACGAAAGCGAGGTAGAGGGCCTCCTCCCGCCACCGGATGCGCCCGGCCCAGGCCAGGGGGAGGCGCGGCCTGGTCCACCCGCGGATGGACACCTCACCCCACCTCCTGCAGCGCAGGGGAGCCGGCCGCCACGCCTTCCGCGCTGGCCACCTCCAGCCACGGCTGGCCCCGCGGCAGGTGGTACCAGGGGATGCCGATGAGTTCCTCCTCTGGCGGCGGCTTCTGCGCCAGGGAGACCAGGACCACCCGCCGCCCGCTCTCCTTGAGGCGCGCCAAGGTGGAGACGAGTTCGGGGGTGACGATGCCGGTGACCACCACCAACGTGGCGCTCCACGGGAGGCGGGGGCTTTCCTGGGCCAGGAGGTCCTCTATGGGGGCTGTGGCGAAGGGGGTGACGGCCGCCAGGGCCTCCAGGATGGAGGTCAGTTGGGCCGGGCTGCGGCCCGGCAGGACCTTGATGGGCTGGTCGGCATGGGGCCAGGAGCCGTTGGCGATGAGGCCCACCGGCTGCCGCCGCTCGGCGGCGTGCTGGGCGATGGAGGCGGCCACGCTGATGACCTCCTCCAGCAGGTCCTCGTCCACCCCGTGCCAGTGCCGGGGGAAGGTGGCCACGTTGACGGCGATCAGGACGTTGTGGCTGGTAGAGGGCTCGTAGACCTTGGACTGGAGGGCCTGGCGGCGTGCCGTGGCCTTCCAATGGATGCGGCGGAACCCGTCGTGGGGGTGGTGGTCCCGCACGCCCATGGTGCGCACCGGGTCCTCAAAGATCTGCAGGTCCGTGCGGAGGTTCCCCAGGAACTCCTTGGGCGGGAGGCCCCACTCCTCCAGCCTCCGCACGCGGGGGTAGACGATGAGGAGGTCCCCTTCGGGCTCCCGCCAGCGGCTGCCGAAGAGGCCGAAGAGGTCGCCGGACCGGAGCACGGCTGGCCCCAGGCGGTAGAAGCCCCGGCGGTGGCAGGTGAGCCGATAGGTCTGCTGCACCCGCTCAAACCAGCGCAGGGAGAAGAGCAGGTGGAGGACGTTGTAGAGCGGATTGTGGGAGGGGCTCACCGCCGCGCCCAGGAGTTCCAGTTCCACGGGGATCTGGTCCGTCACCTTGAGCCAACTGAGGGGCAGGGGCTTGCGGTTGTCCACCTGGATGGTGAAGGAGATGGTCTCGCCCACGAAGGCGCGCCGCTCGCCCAGGATGCGGCGGTAGCGCACCCCCCAGAGGGCCAGCCGGTTCCACAGCCAGGCCACCGGCAGCACGGTGAGGAGGAAGACGGCGATGAGGAGGAGGCCCGGCTGGGCCAGGACGTACCCGACCCCGGTCAAGAGGAGGGCCAGGATGATCCACGCCTCGCTGAACTGGGTCTCCTTGGTGGGGTCCACCACCCGGGCCACGGATCATGCCTCCACAGGGACGGGCACCTGCCCCACGATCTCCTGGACGATCTCCTCGGGGGTGCGGCCGCGGAGGCGGGTCTGGGGGTTGATGAGGATGCGGTGGGTGAGGACATGGGGGGCGAGGGCCTTGACGTCGTCTGGGATGACGTAGGGCCGGCCCCGGAGGGCGGCCAGGGCCTGAGCCGTTCGGTAGAGGGCCAGCGTCCCCCGGGGGCTCACGCCCAGGTGCACGGCCGGGTGCTCCCGGGTGGCCCGCACCAGGCGCACGATGTACTCTCGGACTGACTCCTCCACCCGCACGGCGCGCACCTCCTGCTGCAGGGCGATCACCTCGTCGGCGCTGACCACCGGCGCGAGGTCCTCCAGGGGGTCCTCCTGGGCGTAGCGCAGGAGGAGATCGTTCTCCGCTGCCTCGCTGGGGTAGCCGATGCGGATGCGCATGAGGAAGCGGTCCACTTGGGCCTCGGGGAGGGGGAAGGTGCCCTCCAGTTCAATGGGGTTCTGCGTGGCCAGGACCAGGAAAGGCCGCGGCAGGCGGATCGTCTGCCCGTCCACTGTGATCTGGCGCTCCTGCATGGCCTCCAGGAGCGCGGACTGCGTGCGGGGCGTGGCCCGGTTGATCTCGTCCGCCAGGACCACCTGGCTCAGGATGGGGCCTGGCCGGAACTCAAATTCCTGCGTCTTCTGGTTGAAATAGGAGATCCCCGTCACGTCGGAAGGGAGGAGGTCCGGCGTGAACTGGATGCGGCTGAAGGAGCACCCCACCGACCGGGCGATGGCTTTGGCCAGGGTGGTCTTGCCGATGCCTGGGACGTCCTCAATGAGCAGGTGTCCCTCGGCCAGGAGGGCCACCAGGGCCAGTTCCACCACGTCGTGCTTGCCGACGATGGCCCTCTCTACGTTGCGGAAGATGCGTTCCGCTGCTTCTTGAACGGCCATGGCCTTCTGGCTTTCTCCCTTGTAAGGTGGAGGAGGGCTATGCCTCCCCCTCCTCCTCAGCGGCTTCCTCGGCGGGCGGCGCCGGGGCCAGGCCCAGGGCTGCCTCCAGGCGCGCCTGGAACGCCTTCCGCTCCGTGGCCCGGAACTGCTTGCGCCGGGCTGGCTCCCGCAGGTACGGCTTCAGTTGCTTGGCCGTGAGGACCGTGACCGTCGGCTCCTCCACGGTCAGTTTGACGGCTGGGCTCAGGAAGAGGACCACCTTCTCCACCGGCACGCCATCCAGGGGGATGCCCCGTTTCTCCAGGAAGCGGACCAACATGCGGAACTCGTCTTCCACGTCCTGAGTGGGGTTGCCCAGGCCCTCCGGCCCGAAGATGGAAAGGACGCGCAGGGCGGTCTTCTTCTGCTTCCAGCGGTTGCCGTGGCATTCAATCTCGCCTGGCTGGTCCTTCAGCCGGAAGACCATGAGGCCGTGGGGCCCCAGCAGCACGTGGGCGGCTGGCAGCATGTAGTTGAAGAGGACGTACCGGTCGTCCAGCCCCTTGAGGGCCCGTTCCAGGCGCTCGTGCTGGCTCGGCGAGCGCGTGAAGCGGGCTGCATTGTAGGTCCCCATCTGGCTCAGCAGGAACCCCACGATGAGGCAGGCGAACGAGATGTAGAAGTACCGCTCGTAGAACGAGATGAGGAGCCCCAGGAACAGGATGCCCAAACCGCCCAGGCTGCCCCATTTGCCGATCAAGGCCCTCCGCCGGATGAATGGCTCGTTGTTGTAAACGCGCATGTCAGGTCTCTACCTCCCCCTCTTGGCCTTCGCCTTCGCCGCGCCCGAGGCCCGCCGCGGCCAACCCTTCCTTGATGATATCCAACACCCGGCTCTCCACCGCCTGCTGGGCCACGCGGATGGCGTTGCGCACCGCCAGGGCGTTGGACCGGCCGTGCCCCACGATGACCACGCCATCCACGCCCAAGAGGGGTGCGCCGCCGTACTTGGCGTAGTCCAGCCGGTTGGCCAGGCCGTCAAAGGCCCCCCTCGCCAGGAGGCCGCCCAGCAGGGCGACCGGCGAGCGCTTCAGCTCCTCCCGCACCATGGTCTTGAACATCCAGGCCAGGCCCTCGGAGAGTTTGATGATGACGTTGCCCGTGAAGCCGTCGGTCACCACCACGTCGGCCATGCCTGGAGCGATGTCCTTCCCCTCCACGTTGCCGATGAAGTGGATGCCAGGCGTCTCCTTGAGGAGTTGGTGCGTCTCCTGGACCAACTGGCTACCCTTGGTCTCCTCTTCTCCATTGGAGACCAGGCCCACCTTGGGGCGCTCCACGCCCAAGACCCGCTCGGCGTAGACGCTCCCCATGAGGGCGAACTGCTGGAGCCACTGGGGGCGGCAGTCGGTGTTGGCCCCCACGTCCAGCATGAAGCAGAACCCCTTGATGGTGGGGTACACGGTGGAGAGGGCTGGGCGCATCACGCCGGGGATGCGCCCCAGGTGCAGGAGCGCCGCCGCCAAAACGCCGCCCGTGTTCCCCATGGAGACAAAGGCGTCCACTTCGCCCTGTCTGAGCATCCGCATCCCCACGACCATGGACGAGTCCCGCTTGGCCCGCACGGCCATGGCCGGGTGCTCGTGCATCTCCACCACCTCGCTGGCGTGGACGAGGGTCAGGGGGAGGCCGGCCGTCTCGTGCTTGGCCAGTTCCCGCCGCATCTCCTCTTCTCGGCCCACCAGGACCACCTCCAGGCCGAAATCGCGGGCCGCCCACACCGCGCCCTCCACCGTGACCTGGGGAGCGTGGTCTCCCCCCATGACATCCAGCAGGATCCTCATGGTGTCCCTCCCTCCCTGTGCTCCGAAGCCTGTGCCCACCACACCGAGAACCGCTCCAGCAACTGGCGGGGCAGGGCGTCCCGGTTGCTGGGGGTCACCGGCCACAGCGCCACGTCGGGCCGCGCCCGCACTCGCTCAATGAACGGCCCGCCCCCCTGCAGGGGGATGGTCCCCAAGAGGGGCACTGGGCCCTCCAGGAGCCGCCACACCGCTTCCTGGAACCTGGGGGAGAGGCATTCCATCTTGCCGATCTCGTCCAGAACGAAGAGGTCCACCGCCCCTCCCCGGCCCTCCAGTTCGGGGAGGACCAGGGCCTCAAAGGCCGCCACGTCCACCCCGTACCGTCCCACGGCGTGGCGACGGGAGAAGTCCACGTGGGCCAGGACGGCGCGTTCCCCCGCTAAGGTGATGGCCCAAAAGCCCACGCGCTGGCCCCCTTCCCGCCATTCCTGCGTGTAAAAACCCCTGCACCGCCTGGAGGGTACGCTCTCCAGGAAGCGCATGATGGCGGTGGTCTTGCCGATGCCTGGGCGTCCGGTCAGGAGCACTTTGGGTGGGGTCAACGGTCCTCCACGCACACCGCAGTCCTTTCCACAACCGAAGTATACCACACGCGTGGGGGTTGGGGAAATCACCCTGCAGTTTGGCCCTTCCCCCGCCTGGGTAGGGGCGATTCACGAATCGCCCCTACCAGAACCGCTTGCAGAGAGAAGGGGGCTTGGGGGGATGGGTGAGGTCTATCCTTGCGCAGGTGGCTTCTCTCAATTGACACGGGAGCGGAACTGGGCTACCATGCGGGCGACGTTCTTGGGGGACGAGGCTCTGAGAAGGAGGCGGACCCTGATGTGGCAGGTGGTGGTGCCAGGGCGCGGCACCCTGCGCCTGGAGCACTTGGTCCTGGATCTGAACGGGACCCTCACCCTGGATGGGGACCTGGTGCCGGGGGTGGAGGAGCGCCTGGCCGCCCTTGCCCCTCACTTCACCATCCACCTGGTCACGGCAGACACCCGGGGCCGGGCGGCCGAACTGGCAACGAGGCTCGGGGTGCGGCTGGCCCGGGTGGAGCCGGGCCACGAGCCCGAGCAGAAGCGCGACCTGGTGGTCCGCCTGGGGAGCGAGCAGGTGGTGGCTGTGGGCAACGGGGCCAACGACGCCGAGATGCTGCGCCAGGCCGCCCTGGGCGTGGCCGTCCTGGGGGGAGAAGGGCTCGCGGTGGAGGCCCTTCAGGCGGCGGACCTCCTGGTGCGGGACGTCCGCGACGCCTTGGACCTGCTCCTCCAGCCCGCACGCCTCGTCGCCACCTGGCGGCGCTGACTGAGCCCTCCCACCAGGCGGGGGATTCACCACAGAGGTCACAGAGGCTCTACAGAGATCCACAGAGAGGAAAACTCTGTGCTGGACCACAATAAAAAATTCCGTTTTCGGCCGTGCAGGTCACAGTTGCAGTCTCATAAGTAGGGGCGCACGGCCGTGCGCCCCTACCCAGGATTACATATCGCCAAGAACCACCATGGCGTAGTACTCTGTGTCCTCTGTGGTGGTCCCATACGGCGGTGGACCCATGTGGAGCGTCCATTTGTGCTCTGGGGGAACTCCCGGTATCATAGGCCCGTGGCCGAAAGACAAAAGGTTTTGAAGAAGATTCATATCTCCGGTGTGGTGCAGGGGGTGGGCTTCCGCCCCTTCGTCTTCAACCTGGCCGAGCGGATGGGCGTCTGCGGCTGGGTGCTGAACGACTCCAGCGGCGTGGAGATTGAGGCGGAGGCCCCGCCGGACGTGCTGGAGGCCTTCCTCGCCGCGCTGCGGGCCGAGGCACCCCCGCGGGCGAGGATTGAGTCCTTCGTGGTGGAGGATGCCCCGCCCAAGGGGTACGGAGGGTTCGCCATCCGCCACTCCCAGCGGCGGGAAGGCCAGTACCAACTGATCTCGCCGGACATCGCCACCTGCCCGGAGTGCCTGCGGGAACTCCTGGACCCCGCGGACCGCCGCTACCGCTACCCCTTCATCAACTGCACCAACTGCGGGCCCCGCTTCACCATCATCCAGGACATTCCTTACGACCGGCCCAACACCACCATGCGGGTTTTCCCCATGTGCCCGGACTGCCAGCGGGAGTACGAAGACCCCCGGGACCGGCGCTTCCACGCCCAGCCCAACGCCTGCCCCGTGTGCGGGCCCCGGCTGGAACTGCTCCGTCGGCCGCACCTGCCCGAGGAGGTCTGGGCCTCCCGGGGCGAGGGGGACGTGGTCTCGCAGGCCGCCAGCCTCCTGCGCGCTGGGGCCATCCTGGCGCTCAAGGGGCTGGGGGGCTTTCACCTGGCCTGCGACGCCACGAACCGCACCGCCGTCCAGACGCTGCGGGCCCGCAAGCGGCGGCCCCACAAGCCCTTCGCCGTGATGATGGCCACCCTGGACCAGGTCCGGGAGCACTGCTGGGTGGGGCCAGAGGAAGAAGCGCTTCTCGCCTCACCGGAGTGCCCCATTGTGCTCCTCCCGTGGCGGCCTGGGTCGGACGTGTTGAAGGACGTGGCCCCCGGCTACCGTTTCCTGGGGGTGATGCTCCCTTACACGCCTTTCCACCACCTCCTCTTGCGGGACGTGGGCCGGCCCCTGGTGATGACCAGCGGCAACCTGAGCGAGGAGCCCATCGCCGCCGAGAACGACGAGGCCCTGCGCCGCCTGGGGGACCTGGCCGACGCTTTCGTCCTGCACAACCGGGACATCTACGCCCGCTACGACGACTCCGTCTGGTTCGTGCCGGGGGTGGACCTCGGTGGGCACGGAGAACATGAAGAGAAGGGAAAAGCAAACCCTTCGCAGTCTCGCCTCCTCATCACGCCGCAGCCGGTGCGGCGGGCACGGGGGTACGCGCCGTACCCGATCAAGGTCCCCTTCCGCATGCGCCAGGTCCTGGCCTGCGGCGCAGAGATCAAGAACACCTTCTGCCTGACCCGGGACGAGTATGCCTTCGTCTCCCAGCACATCGGCGACCTGGAGAACCTGGAGACGCTGGAGCACTTTGAGCGGACGGTGCGCCTGTACGAGCACCTCTTCCGCATCCGGCCGGAAGCGGTGGCCTACGACCTGCACCCGGACTACCTGGCCACCCGCTACGCCCAGGAGCGGCTGGCCGGCGACGGACGGCTGGAAGCCGTGCCGGTCCAGCACCACCATGCCCACATCGCCGCGTGCCTGGCGGACAACGCCTGGCCCCCGGAGGCTGGCCCAACCATCGGCGTGGCCCTGGACGGGACGGGCTACGGCCTGGATGGGCGCATCTGGGGCGGCGAGTGGCTGGTGGCGGACTACCGCGGCTTCCGGCGGGCCGCCCACCTGGAGTACCTGCCCCTGCCGGGCGGCGACGCGGCCACGCGGGAGCCCTGGCGCATCGCCGTGGCCTACACCCACGCCCTCCTGGGCGAGTTCCCCGAAGAGGCCGTGCCCGGGGATGTCCCCCCAGCCCTGCGGGACCTCCTCCGAGCCCAACTGGAGCGGCGCGTCCACTGCCCCCTCACGTCGTCCATGGGCAGGTTGTTTGACGCCGTGTCGGCTCTCCTGGGGGTCTGCACCCGCATCACCTACGAGGCCCAGGCCGCCGTGGAACTGGAGATGCTGGCACACGGCTTTGGAGGGGCGGGAAACCTTCCACCCTATCCCTTCCACATGGATGAGGTAGATGGGGTTGCCGTGGTGCGCCTGGGGGACCTCTGGGCGGCCCTCCGGGCGGAAGCCGCGGCGGGGCGGCCCGCGGCGGAGGTGGCCTGGCGCTTCCACCGCACGGTGGCCGAAATGACCCTCGCAGCCTGCCAGTGGGTCGCCCGGGAGACGGGCCTGCGCACCGTGGCCCTGAGCGGCGGCTGCTACCAGAACCGCCTCCTCTTGCAGCTCACGGTGCCGGCCCTGGAGAAAGCGGGCTTCCGGGTCCTCCTGCACCGACAGGTCCCGGCCAACGACGGGGGCGTGAGCCTGGGGCAGGCCGCCATCGCCGGGTGGGCCGGCGGCGCGTCCCCGTGACCCCCTGCCCGATCCCGAGGAGAAGAGCACATGTGCCTGGCTATCCCTGCACAGATCAAGGCCATTGAGGGGCTCATGGCCGAGGTGGAGATGGGCGGCGTGCGCCGCACCGTCAGCCTGGCCCTGACCCCGGAGGCCCAGGTGGGCGACTACGTCATCGTCCACACCGGCTTCGCCATCAGCGTCCTGAACGAGGAAGAGGCCCAGGAGTCGCTGCGCCTCTTCGCCGAGATCGCGGCCCTGGAGGACGCCGGGGAAGAGGGCGAGCGGTGAAGTACGTGGACGAGTTCCGCGACCCGGCGGCGGCCCAGCGCCTCCTGGACCGCATCGCCCGCCGCAGCACGCGGCCAGTCCAGTTCATGGAGTTCTGCGGCGGCCACACCCACGCCATCCTCCGCTTCGGGCTGCGGCAGATGCTCCCGCCCACGGTGCGCCTGCGCTCGGGGCCGGGTTGCCCGGTCTGCGTGACCTCCGCAGCGGACCTGGACCGGGCCATCGCCCTGGCCCACGTGCCCGGGGTGATCCTGGCCACCTTTGGCGACATGGTGCGCGTGCCGGGAAGCCACGGGAGCCTCCAGGAGGCCAAGGCCCAGGGGGCCGACGTGCGCATCGTCTACTCCCCCTTGGACGCGCTGGACCTGGCCCGACGGCACCCAGAGCGGCCGGTCGTCTTCCTGGGGGTGGGGTTTGAGACCACGGCCCCGGCCGTCGCGGCCACCCTCCTCCAGGCCGAGGCGGAGGGGGTGCCCAATTTCTACGTCCTGAGCGTCCACAAACTGACGCCGCCGGCCATGCGGGCCATCCTGGACGCGGGCGAGGTCCACCTGGATGGCATCCTCGGGCCAGGACACGTGACGACCGTCATCGGGGCACGGGCCTGGCGCTTCCTGCCGGAGGAGTACGGAGTAGGGTGCGCGGTGGCCGGCTTTGAGCCCCTGGACCTCCTGCAGGCCATCGCTGCCCTGGTGGAGATGGCGGAGGATGGCCGCGCCGAGGTGGCCAACGCCTACGGCCGCAGCGTGCGCGAGGAGGGGAACCCCACGGCGCAGGAGGTCATGGGCCGCGTCTTCACTGTGGCGGCGGCGGACTGGCGAGGGTTCGGCGCCATCCCGGCGAGCGGCCTTGCGCTGCGCCCGGCATTCGCCCACCGGGACGCGGCCCAGGCCTTCCCGGTGGAGGTTGCGCCAGCGCCAGAGCCCAAGGGGTGCCGCTGCGGGGAGGTCCTGCGGGGAGTGCTGGAACCGCCGGAATGCCCCCTCTTCCGGCGGGCTTGCACGCCGCAGACGCCGGTGGGCCCGTGCATGGTCAGTGCGGAGGGGGCCTGCGCCGCGTACTACCAGTACGGCCAGGGCTGACCTGGCCCCCTGCGGAGGGGGACGCCGCAAGGGGTTGAAGTTCGGTCTGGACCTCGGGGAGGGCAACCTGTGGCAGAAAGGCCGCGCACCGTGCTCCTGGCCCACGGGTCAGGGGGGCAACTCAGCCACGAACTCGTGCAGGAGGTCTTCCTGCGCCATTTCCGCAACCCGGTCCTGGCCTCGCTGGACGACGCGGCCACGCTGACCCTCCCTGGCACGCGCCTGGCCTTCACCACCGATTCCTACGTCATCTCGCCCCTCTTCTTCCCGGGTGGGGACATCGGCAAACTGGCGGTGTGCGGCACGGTCAACGACCTGGCGGTGTCCGGCGCGCGCCCCCTCTACCTGAGCGCGGGGTTCATCCTGGAGGAGGGGCTCCCCTTGGAGACGCTGGAGCGGGTGGTAGCCTCCATGGCTGAGACAGCCCGTGCCGCGGGGGTGGAGGTGGTGGCCGGCGACACCAAAGTGGTGGACCACGGCTCGGCGGACGGCCTCTTCATCAACACGGCGGGGATCGGCCTCGTGCCAGAGGGCCTCTGCCTCACGCCCCAGAACCTCCGCCCGGGCGACGTGCTCCTGGTGAGCGGCACCATCGGCGACCACGGCATGGCGGTGATGATGCAGCGGGAAGGGCTCGCCTTCCAATCAGCCCTTGTGAGCGATTGCGCCCCCCTCAACGGCCTCATCCAGGGGGTGCTCTCCGCCTGCGGGAGCGCAGTGCGCTGCATGCGGGACCCGACCCGCGGCGGGCTGGCGACCACCCTCAACGAGTGGGCCCAGGCTGCTGGCGTGGGGATAGAGGCGGAAGAGGCGGCGATCCCCGTGCGGGAAGAGGTGCGGGCCGCCTGCGAGTTCCTGGGCCTGGACCCCCTCTACGTGGCCAACGAGGGGAAGGTGCTCGTCGCCGTCGCCCCAGAGGCGGCGGAAAGGGCGCTGGCGGCCCTGCGGGCCCACCCTTTGGGCCGGGAGGCGGCGCGCATCGGCCGGGTGACGGAGGAGCACCCGCGGCGGGTGGTCCTGCGGACCCCCTTCGGGGCGCGGCGGGTGGTGGAGATGCTGGCCGGGGCGCAACTGCCGCGCATCTGCTAGCCCCTTGCCGGTGGGGAAGGAGGTGCCGCCGCAGGCAGCGGGGGCTGGGGAGAGGCCTGTGCCCGCGCATTCCGAAAAAGCCCTGGCCTGAGGCGCGACAAGTTGCTTACAACAATGATGTATGGTAATATGATGCTGAAGCGCTCGTCCCGCGCCGCGCGCCTAGGATACCCCGGGACAGGAGGAACAGATCATGGCCTCGCAGAAACCAGTGCCCCGCATCGTGGTGAGCCGGCTGCCGGTCTACCTGAGGGCCCTCCAGCACATGGCGCAGGAGGGCAAGGTGGTCACGTCGTCCCAGGAACTGGCCCAGCGGCTGGGGACCACCTCGGCCCAGATCCGCAAGGACCTTTCCTACTTCGGGGAATTCGGCCGGCAGGGGATGGGGTACGAGATCGGCTACCTCATGCAACAACTGCGGAGGATCCTCCACGTGGACCGGGAATGGCCAGTCGCCCTGGTGGGGGCTGGCGACCTGGGCCACGCCCTCGCCAACTACGCCGGCTTCCCGCCGGAAGGGTTCCGCATCGTCGCCGTCTTTGACAACGACCCCAAGAAGATCGGCCAGACCATGGCTGGGCTCACCATCCAGGACAGCGCGCACCTGCGGGAGGTCATCGCCCGGGAGCGGCTGAAGGTGGCCATTATCGCTGTGCCGGCCTCCGGGGCCCAGGCCGTGGCGGACGAACTCGTCGCCGGGGGCGTCCGGGCCATCCTGAACTACGCCCCCATCACCCTCAACGTGCCGGAAGGGGTCCAGGTCCAGTACGTGGACCCCGTCGTGCACCTCCAGCGGATGACCTTCTACCTGGACGACGAGTAAAAAAAGGCGGGCCGTGACTTAAACCCGCTTGGGTAGGGGCGATTCAGGGATCGTCCCTACCCAAGCGGCCTTCAGGCAGTCAGTTGCCCTTCCCCCATGATGTGGAACGATGCGCCGGAAAGCGCGCCCCGCGGCAGGCATGGGCGCCTGCCCTTACGCCTCCTCGGCCAGCAGGGTCCGGTGCATGATGTGGTAGTTCTCCAGGGCTTTGCCTGCCCCGATGGCCACGCAGGCCAGGGCGTTCTCGGCCACGTAGCAGGGCACCCCCGTTTCCTTCGTCAGGAGACGGTCCATGTTGCGCAGGAGCGCGCCGCCCCCCGTGAGCATCATGCCCCGGTCAATGATGTCGGCGGCCAGTTCCGGGGGCGTCTTGCCCAGGACGGCGCGCACCACCCCGACGATGTTGGCCAGGGGCTCGGCGATGGCCTCCGTGACCTCCCCGGAGGTGAGGGTGATGGTCCGGGGCAGGCCCGAGACCTGGTCCCGCCCCCGCACCTCCATGCGCATCTCCTCGGCCAGGGGCAGGGCGCTCCCGATCTGGATCTTGATGGCCTCGGCCGTCTTTTCCCCCACCAGCAGGTTGTACTTGCGGCGGATGTAGTTGACGATGGCCTCGTCAATCTTGTTGCCGCCGATGCGCACGGAGCCGGAGACGACGATGTCGTACATGGAGATGACGGCTGCTTCGCTTGTCCCGCCGCCGATGTCCACCACCATGTTGCCGGAGGGGGTGCCGATGGGCATGCCCGCGCCGTAGGCCGCGGCCAGGGGCTCGGGGATGAGGTAGGCCTCCCGCGCCCCAGCCTGCAGCGCGGCATCGCGGACGGCCCGGCTCTCCACGCTGGTGACCCCCACCGGGATGCTGAGCATGACCACCGGCTTGAAAAGCCGGAAGCGCCCGCAGACCTTCTCTATAAAGTAGCGCAGCATCGCCTCCGTGACCACGTAGTCGGCGATGACGCCATCCCGCAGGGGCCGGGCCACCTCAATGCTCTCGGGGGTCCGCCCCACCATGGTCTCCGCCTCGGTCCCCACGGCCACGATCCGGTTGTCCCGGGTGGAGATGGCCACCAGGGAGGGCTCCATGAGGACGATGCCCCGGCCCTTCACGTAGACCAGGACGTTGACCGTCCCGAGGTCAATGCCAATCCGTTTCTCAAACAACGACGTTCCTCCAGAGAAAGGGCGAAAGCCCGGTTACTCCTCATGGGGGCGGGAGTGGGTCCTGCGCCGTTTGGCGTGCTCCGCCACCCGCAGGCGGGCCATGGCCCGGCGCAGGGCGGCTTCGGCGCGGGCGTGGTCTACGTCCTCGGCACGCCTCTGGGCCAACCGCTCTTCCGCCCGCTTCTTGGCCGCCAGGGCCCTCTCCACGTCTATCTCCTCGGCGCGCTCCGCAGAATCCGCCAGGATGGTGACTTTGTTGTGGACGACCTCCAGGAAGCCTCCGCCCACGGCGAAGATGACCTCCTCCTCCCCTCGCCGGACGATGAGTTCCCCGGGCTGGAGCGCGGTGATCAGGGGGGCATGGTGCGGCAAAATGCCCAACTGCCCCTCAATCCCCGGGGCGAGCACCAGGTCCACCTCCCCGGAGAAGAGGACCCGTTCTGCCGTCACCACCTCGCACGTCAGGGAGGCCATATCACCCCTCAGCCCTGCTCAACGTGATGGTCTGGGACTTGAGCACGTCGTCAATCGTCCCCTGCATGTAGAAGGCCTGCTCCGGGATGGCATCCAGTTCGCCGCTGAGGATCATCTTGAAGCCGCGCACCGTCTCCCGGATGGGCACGTACTTGCCAGGCCGGCCGGTGAAGGCTTCGGCCACGAACATGGGCTGCGAGAGGAAGCGCTGGATCTTGCGCGCCCGGGCGACCGTCAGTTTGTCCTCGGGCGAGAGTTCGTCCATGCCCAGGATAGCGATGATGTCCTGCAGGTCCTTGTAGCGCTGGAGCACCTGCTGCACCCCCCGCGCCACCCGGTAGTGGTCCTCGCCCACGATGCGCGGGTCCAAGATGCGGGAGGTGGAGGCCAGGGGGTCCACCGCGGGGTAGAGGCCCTGCTCGGCGATGGAGCGCTCCAGGGCGATGGTGGCGTCCAGGTGGGCGAAGGTGGCCACCGGGGCGGGGTCGGTGTAGTCGTCGGCCGGGACGTACACCGCCTGCATGGAGGTGATGGAGCCCCGGCGGGTGGAGGTGATGCGCTCCTGCAGTTCGCCCATCTCTGTGGCGAGGGTGGGTTGGTAGCCCAC
>Ga0123519_10007399_pt1 | contig 17020 bp, 7 predicted proteins | sample YelNatPaOPRAMG02_FD_87396 | JGI IMG/M metagenome (GOLD analysis project Ga0123519, IMG submission 87396) | Hot spring microbial communities from Yellowstone National Park - Yellowstone National Park OP-RAMG-02 (version 2) | ecosystem: Environmental > Aquatic > Thermal springs > Hot (42-90C) ... | reverse complement strand
GTAGGAAAAGGTAATCTGATTACAGAGCTAGCATTCAAAAGTGTTTGGCTGTGCATAACAGTTGTTTTAGTTGCAGTTTATGCTGACGTAACTGTTTCGAAAACTCGTACTGCAAGCCCTTGCAACTGGTAGCGAGATGAGCTTCCCGATTTAATGGGATATAATATGTGAGTGAATGCCGATCTGCCTTTCGAATTCCACCCCGCAATAGTCGAGTGGTTCCATAGCAAGTTCTCCGAACCAACAGAACCACAAAGGCGCGGCTGGTTAGCTATAGGTCAAGGAAACCACACGCTAATACTTGCGCCCACTGGTTCGGGAAAGACCCTTGCTGCGTTTCTTGCTGCGATCAATCGTGTTCTCATCGACCTCCAGCAAAGCACGGCTCCTCCTAAAGGGGTGGATATATTATATGTATCTCCATTGAAGGCACTTAGTTACGATATCGAACGGAACCTCAGTCGTCCTTTAATTGAAATCCAGGAGTGTGCAGTTCGAGGTGGATATACTTTGCCCGAAATAAGAATCGCTGTAAGGACGGGGGACACACCATCTGAAGAACGCCGACAAATGCGAAAGCATCCACCTCATATACTAGTTACAACTCCCGAATCACTACACATCATTCTTACTTCATCAGCGCGTTCGATATTGGAAACGGTTCGGTGGGTTATAGTGGACGAGATTCACGCGGTCAGTTCCAACAAGCGCGGCGTCTTTCTCTCTCTACTGCTGGAGCGATTGGAAAATATCTGTAAAACTTCTCCCGTCCGCGTTGGTCTCTCTGCGACTCAAAAGCCTCTTGAGGAAACCGCGCTGTTTTTAGGAGGGTTCGATGATTCTGACAGGCCTAGACCTGTGGAAATCATAGATGCGGGTGTCCGAAGAGAGATCGACCTCAGGATTGTTTTGCCCGGCGAGGATTTGCGTCACCCAGGTGCAGGATCAGACTGGAAATCAATTTGCGAAGAGCTTCTCGATCTCGTGCGCTCCCATAAATCAACAATAATCTTCGCGAATACGCGGAGGGTTGTCGAGCGCCTGACGATGGGCATAAACGAGCTTGCCGGAGATGAATTGGTAAAGCCCCATCACGGTAGCATTTCTGCCGAGCTACGGCATAAGACAGAAGAAGCGCTCAAAGCGGGACATATAAGAGGAGTTGTTGCTACTGGTACACTCGAGCTCGGTATAGACATGGGATCGGTGGACCTCGTTTGCCAAGTAGAATCTCCCAAGGAGGTATCGCGCGGTTTGCAGCGCGTAGGCAGGGCAGGGCACGCGTACAAAGGCGTGAGCAAGGGACGAATTATCCCGAGAACGTTTCCGGATCTCGTCGAATCGGTAGCTGTGGCTTGCGGAATGCTGGAAGGTGATGTCGAGTCAATAAGAGTGCCGAAAAATTGTCTGGACATACTGGCTCAGCAGATTGTTGCCATGGCTGCAATGGATTGCACTACCGTGGAAGACGTGTTTCGGACAGTTAAGCGCGCCTACCCGTTTCACGAGCTTACAGAAGAAGCCTTCAATAGGACCTTGCAACTCGTGTCCGGAAGATACCCATCTGACGTATTTCGCGATCTTAAGCCCCGAGTGTCACTCGACAGGATTACTCAAAGGATTTCCCCACTTCCTGGAACTCAGCGACTGGTTATTGCTAACGGTGGCGCAATTCCTGATACAGGCGAGTACCCAGTCTATCTAGCTGGTACAGAGATCAAACTTGGTGAACTGGATGAGGAATTCGTGTTTGAATCGCGGGAAGGAGATACGTTTTCACTCGGGACTAACCATTGGAAAATAGCCAAGATAGAGCCGGATCGTGTTTTGGTTACGTTTACTAGCTCGAACCAAGCTCGTATGCCGTTCTGGCGAGGAGAAAGTGTGTCTAGGTCATTAACGGTAGGATGGAGAATGGGTGACATACTTCGAGCGATCGAAGAGCATCCCAAAAATTCGGTTGAATGGGTGCAGCGTGCGCTTCCTGTCGATACTCGCGCAGCTGAAAACCTGTGCCGATTAGTAGAAGCCCAAATGGGAACTACTGGCGCCTTGGGATTGCCCACGGACAAAAGAATAGTTCTTGAAACATTCAATGACGAGATCGGTTGCCGGCGGCTTGCAGTGCTGAGTGTTTTCGGGGGTCGGTTTCACCATGCGCTACGCATAGCTCTTGGTGCTTTGATGAAGCGTCAGTTGGGGGTCGAACCGGAGAGTGTGTCAGGTGACAATGGTATTTTGTTTCGGTTACCTGAGTGTGAAATTCCACCTCTCGAGAAGTTTTTCTTGACCCTAACTCCAGAAATGGCTTTAGAACTCATCGTTGAGGACCTTCCGAGCACAGCATTGTTTGGCTTGAGGTTTAGGCAGAATGCTGCTAGGTCGCTTTTGTTACCGGGAGGACGACCTGGTAAGAGAACCCCTTTATGGCTCCAGAGGCTGAAAGCAAAAGAACTGCTTGCAATAGCGAGGCAATTAGATACTTTCCCCATTGTCGTGGAGACTTATCGTGAATGCTTGAGTGACTATCTTCGTGTTGATGAACTTCGTGACATTTTAGCAAAGGTGCAATCAGGTGATATTCAGCTGAGCGTGGTAAGTCGCCAAATTCCCTCACCCTTTGCCTCGAGTATGTTGTTTGACTTTCAGGCAGTATACCAATACGAATGGGACGAACCGAAGGCTACTTCGGTAAGTGGTTCAAATCTTGGCGAGCGCAGGTTAATAGAACAGCTGGTTGAGGGAAAACTTGCTCGCCCTTTGAACGAGGATGCAATTCAAGAGCTTGACAATCGCCTTCAAGGAATGGGGGACGGCGCTCGGGCACGGACTGCCGAAGAGTTTTATGAACTGGTGCGCCGTTTGGGTGATGTTCCCGCAGACCAAGCCTGCCAGCGAGTCGTAGATGCGGAAATTGTTAGATCGCTTATTTCGGAGGGAAGACTTATTCTTATTCATTTGCCGTCAGTTAGCTGTCCATCACGGCTGGTCGTCGATGAATATCTACGGCAGTATCTAAGATTAGCGTCAGGCGATGCTGATGCGGATGAAATAAAAGATATTCTGGAAAGGCACATAGCAAATCGCGGAGTTGTAGTACCATCGCGTGTTGCTTTGCACTACGGCGTCTCAGAGCATCTGGTGGAAGAACTTGTAGTCGAAATGGCTAATAGGGGAGAACTTGTCGAAATACAACCAGAACCGGAAACGCAATGTCGTCGTTGGATCAATGCGCGAGTGCTTGACGCGGTATATTGGCGTTCCATTGCTGTGGCAAAGTCACATGCGAGGCCAGTTTCACCGGAGCGGTATTCGGATTTCCTCATGCACTGGCAGCACTTATATCCTGAAGCAAAAGTCGAGGGACAAAATGGCACGCGGATTGTGCTAAAACAATTGGAAGGGGTGACGGCTCCTTTCTGTGTTTGGGAGTCTGATGTTCTGAGCCGTAGAATCAAAGTGTTCAAGTCTGAATACATTGATAAGCTTTGTATGTCTGGCGAGTTTGTTTGGGTTGGTCAGTCTTCCGATCGGGAAAAACCGGGTGAACTTACATTTCTTACGAGGCCCACATTCGCAGCGCTATATCCTCTTGTTGCGGAAAAAACAGAAGTGACGTCGCTCTCGGAGGATGCACGAAAGGTTTACGAATGTTTACAAAAGCAAGGTGCACTGTTCCTTGTGGACATCGTACTTTCTACAGGTTTGGAAGGACGCGCGGTGCTACGTGCATTATGGGAACTCATATGGAGTGGTAAAGTAACACACGACTACTTTGAAGTACTCCGCGCGGGGAAACCGATCGAAACTACTGCTGATGTCAAGCCCAGCCGAATGCGCGACCCGCGCAGCTACTACCGGATTCGCTCTAAAGTGGCTCGAACATTCGTTCAACCTCCCCAGCCCATACCGGGTAGGTGGACAACTTTGTCGTCTCTTCTGCACCAAGAGCTGGATGATGAAGAACGCGTGGAGATCGTTGCAAGGATCCTATTGGAGGGGTACGGAGTAGTTGCCAAGAACCTGGTACAAAGAACAGGCGAACCGCAAATAGTCTGGTCTCGATTGTACAGTGCTTATCAAAGGATGGAACTTGCAGGCGAGATTCAAAGGGGATATTTTGTAGAAGGGCTTTCGGGCGCACAATTTGCCCTGCCTGAGGTAGTTGATCGTTTGTTAGGCCTAGGTCGAAGAACACAGACCGATGATTTGTCTAGGCAGAAGCCGACTGCGGTGCTCGTCAATGCGTGTGACCCAGCGTATCTATTCTCTGCTTCTGGTCCTTTCGACAAGGGTTTTGGAAGATTAAGCCGAATTCCATCGAATTATGTTGTTCTGCTGAATGGAATGCCGGCGGTGACGGTCGAGCTTGCTTCAGGAACACTCAGTGTTAGGCCTGACCTAGCATCAGAAGAACTGCAGTTAGCACTGAATGAACTAGTGCATCTGGTTGATAGTCCTTGGCCCATCAGACCCTATCGAAAAGTCACTCTTCGATACTTTGGAACACAACCTATACTTGGCAGTTCCATAGAGCCGATCTTAAGAGAGATCGGGTTCGAGCGAGAGCTTCATTCCTTAACGCTACGCTCCATTATATGAGCACAAGTAACAAGCAAAGTATAAACGATACCTTACTTTTGTTCTGCCCACCTGCGGCGAGACAATACTATTCTTCTTCGTGTTCTACTGAACCTACCTTTAGCTCGATGTCTTCTCTGTTTTCTATGCGCTCTATTTGCCCATCGCGTATCCAGACGATACGGTCCGAAATATCGATCATTTTCAGGTCGTGCGTAGCCGATATGACAGTCACGCCCTGTTCTTTGTTTAGTCTTTTGAGAAGCTCGATGATTTCCTTTCCAGTCTTGAGATCCAAGTTTCCCGTAGGCTCGTCAGCAAGTATTATAGCCGGATTGTTGGCAAGAGCACGAGCGCACGCCACTCGCTGTTGTTGACCTCCGGAGAGCTCAGTCGGCTTGTGATGCAACCGATCACCCAAACCAACGATTTTAAGTAATTCGATGCCGCGTTCGACGGCTTCGTCCTGCGGGACACCTGCAAATATCATTGGCAGCACCACATTTTCCAGCGCCGTCATGACTGGAATCAAGTTGAACGTCTGAAATATGTAGCCAATAGTCCGACATCGAAGATACGCCAATTCTTGAGCGTCCAGCTGTGCCATGTCTACATCGTTAATGAAGACGGTGCCCGACGTCGGCTTGTCGAGTCCGCCTACCATATTAAATAGTGTCGACTTACCGGAGCCCGAAGGACCCATTATTGATACATATTCGCCGCGGTATATATCGAGTTGGATGCCTTTTAGTGCCTGTAAAACAGTATCGCCCATTACAAATTCTTTATATAGGTCTTTGCATCTCACAACGTATTCGCGCTTCTCGTTAGCCATTTTTTCGCTTCACCTCTCCAGAATGATGCCACATCTTTTCTGCCTGTTAGATGTCGCCTATATTTCAGAACGCAACGCCATAGCTGGCGGCATGTCTGCTGCCCGCTTAGCTGGTGCAATGGTAGCGATAATAGTCAACAACATGCCCACAAAAACGGCTTCAACAAACGTGATAAGAACGGCTCGGAACTCGAGGTTGCCAATAACATCCCAACCTGTGGTGGATACTGCAACAATAAGCATAAGCAGAAATCCCGTAAGCCAACCCAGTATTGAAGCAGCTCCACCCATCATGCCCGATTCTAGCATAAACAGCTCAACGATAAACTTATCCAAAGCTCCCAGGCACTTCATTGTACCGATTTCCTTAAAACGCTCTGTCACCGACATGAGCATGCTATTCGTGATGCCCACTGTACATACCAGTAAAGACATAACTACGAGCCAAATCATCCGATACCGCGAGTTGCGATCTGGCACGTAGATACTGTCACCATCCGCGAGTTTGATTTCACCTGCTTTCTCACCGTGACGCGCAAAGTCCACTTTTATCTTCCGATCCTTGTTAACAATCATCAAGTTGGACTTGTCTGCTTCCTTAGCTAATTGCTTAGCATCTGCCAAAATCTCGTTGAGCGTCCTGGCGTGGGACTTAGCAATTGCTGCAATGGCTGTCTGAGGTACGGTCTTGAATATCGAATTGCGTTTCGCTCTACGCTCCCATTTCTTAATTTCGTCAGGATAAGTTTTCACTAGGTCGTTGAGTGCACTTGGCTTGAATGTATTTCCTTGACCCGCCAACCGCTTTGCTACCGTTTCTGGAACACCGTTTCTGAGCGCATCTCTAATACTTATGTCTTGGTCCAATGCGGCGCTTGCAAAAAGCGGGTTTACCCAGTCCGCTTGTTGACGAATAACCTCGGCCAAGTCGCTGCCCTTGAAAGTGCTGTTTGCAGTAACGCGTCTAAGCTTTCTCTTTCTTGGCACGCCGTATTTACGTGCATCCGACCATTTGATCTTACTATCCAGGGCAGCTGCCATGTAGAAATCTAGCTCTGCCTTTAATGCTCGCACTTCCTTGCTTTCCGAGTTAGGACCCTCAATCTCGAGTCTCTTTTCCAAATCTTTTCTAACATCAGCAACTCTGGCCAGGTTACGAGCAGTAAATTCAGGCACGCCTTGCTTCAATGCGTCGCGTACTTTGATCTCGGCATCAGATGCCACAGATGCAAAGAACGCCAAGCCGTCCTTAATCTTGGATAGCGCTTGCCACTCGCGTTTGAGGAGCCTGAGTTTCCGTTCTGCCCGATGAGCATTGACTTGCCCTTGAACAATGTCGCGTAGGTTGAATTTTCCGTCAAAGGCAACCCGCTCTAGAACCTCTCGAGGAATTCCAGCTCTGATTCCTTCTTCGATTGATGCAGGTGTCCAGACGTCATAATCGCCGGGTCCATTGACTTGGCCGCTTACTCTGACGAGTCCAGGATCGACCTTCTCGGGAATTGGCCACTGAAGCAGCGATTGTGTGAGCACTACGGTTAGGAATGCGATGCCCAGAAATATTCCTGCCGCAGTTATCATCGACCTCCAAAACCTAATCTTCAGGCTCTTGAGACTTATCTCTAAGGCTCGCCTAAATGGCAGCTGTGTTTGCCGACCAATTGCTGCCTTACTACTTTCGTTTGGCACCTTTGCTACCTCCGAACGACATAAGAGCTACGTAGTTACGCTTGGCGAGTGTCTGAAGAAACATCGTCACAGATGCTTCAGCTTCGCGGCGCGTTAGCTTGTAGTTCTTGCATACTGATTCAACAATTGCATTGACGTTCCGCTGTCCATTGCACAGTTCCCATACGGTCGCGCCAACCTCGTCCAGAGCCACTCGACGCCGTTCGGGCAAGTTCCGAACAAAGCGTTTGATAAACCGAGCAAGACGGTCATCACGCATCGGAATGCTCAAATGGATTTCCTTGCCGTTCCGTTCCCATTCAATCAGCGGATTGCGCACTGGTATGATCGCCAATGCCTGGTTGCGATCTATCTTCGGCCTTCGCGCTACGAACGGAATATATTTCGATATAGAGTTGCTCAGTTGGCTCATTTTTAGTTATGACATCGTATCAGATCTCTAATTCGTTCCGCGACATTTTCGCCTTCGTCGTGAGTTGCTCTGACACTATAAAGACGATTGCTTTCCGGACATTCCCAGGCGTAGCCCGTCACCAATTTTGGGTTTGTATACAGCGTTAGCGAATACGCTGCCGACTTCAAAGCTTGCCTGATTCCGCTGGCTTGTCCCTTCATCTTCAGCCCGGAATGGTCTAGGATTTTTACCTCCTCCAATTGAGTCCGGAAGCCTTTCACGTCGGGCAGCACGTCTTTTCGATACCAGTCAATCAAAGAGCCTTCGCCAAGCAGGGTTTTGGCGAGTCCCCATCTTTCGACAATCAATCGCCTCGCATGGTTCTTAAATGAAAGCTGCAAATATCCGGACATCAAGGTGTATTTATCTATCACATATCCTGGGGGTACAGCAAACTCCAAGCCATACAACGCCCAGTTTATCAACTCGTCGCTACGGTGATCACGCATCGATTTCAAGATGGTCCGGGCAGTTTCCGAGATATCCTCATCCCGACTGTAAATCACCTGCGCAATCAATACTCGGTCGCATTTCTTACAATAGGTCAGTCTTCCCTCTCCTATACGATCTGCCTTCCACCAAAAAGCTACGGCATCACCGTCCGCCTTGATCTTACTTGCTAATTTGGTCCCCTTCTTTCTGCAGCTCTTTTCAAGGTTCGAGAGAAGTTCACGTCCTTTTGCCATTAGTTCTGGCGGTTTGTTCCCCGCTTTTAACCATCTCATTTCAAGTACAGATGTCCCAGGGCTATCTACCCTCAGGTAACCCTTGTGAGCATCGCCGCTTACTCCGACGAGGCTCCAGTCAGTGGGCACTCTGACACTCACACCTTCCCACGCAATTGTGCTCCAGCCTTCAGACATAACTCTTCTCGAAAATCAAATCAGCCAGATGCTCAGGGATACAACCCTACCGGCAAATCTAGACACAACAAGGCTTACTATTGAGAACGAAGGCGGCTCACAACTCCTTAGAACGGAAGGTAGTTGACCGACTTAGTGATTAGAGCCACTGCTACGCCAGTCATCGCAGTAAGTCCCGTGCCGCAGCCGAACCCTGCAATTAACACTGGCGCATATTGCGACCACTTTGCCGCTCCGAACCTGCGTCTGAAGTAATATCTGCCCAGAAGTGCTCCCGCGAACATCGGAATTTGGTCCATCGGAGCGGCACCAATCCCACTTACGAAACCATAGAAGAACATAATTGGCAGCTTAAACACGCTTGCTATTGCGTAAAGTATCAAAGTTCCAATCCCGGCTCCGACTATCACCGTAGGTCGCAGAGCCGAAAGTAACCAGTTCTCGGTGATGCTCTTGCGGTTCGCTGTCCACCATATCGACGCCATTGTTGCGTTTACGGGCCACATCTTTTGAACGAAAGGATACTGAGCCGACGGAATAGGACTTGTTTTCCAGAAAAAGCTCCAGAAGGCAAAACTTGCCGGCAGAATCACCACCAGCTTTAGAATCTCAGCTTTTACTATGCTGGTAAACTTGGTGCCAGTAAGCTCAATCTCTCGGAAATGTTGTGCCTGACCGCCAACGTCGATCATAGGAATGGTGGCGAACCAAATATCCGATTTCCGGTAACCGCTTTTGATAATCGTCGCCTCGCGTAAATAAGGGAAGCTAATACCTCGCCCGGTAAGTCCAACGAGTCTTGCGGACGTGTATGATATGAGCGGCGTGTATATGAATCCGTAGAAGAGTAATATCCAAACGGGGAATCCAGGTACAAGTGTGTGAGTGATAACTATCTGCATCAAGACCGCAAAGAAGAATACGCCGATAGATAACCAGATGTTCCAATCGCCTCTGCCTTCTGGCATCGTTCGTTTCAGCGTTGGCCTCTCGGCATCGCGCATCGCCCTAACTGCACCGAAAGCTACTGTAACCAGACCTATCAATGCTATTCCCAGGGCTGTACCAATTGCTACGGACAGCCAGAAGTCTATCGTAGTAGCCATTTGCGTCTGCAGGTAGGGGGTGCCGTAGGTCCAGTGTGGGAACATTCCCATATGGTAGAGAATGGGGTTTAAGAATATACCGCAAATGGTTGAGCTAATGAACGACCCTAGTATTATTGGCCACGGAACTACGAAGCCCCATAACATTACCCCAATATCACCAGAAAGCGCTGACCACGCTGCCGGGAGAACGTTTTCTGTGTTAGGCGTAAAATCGATAAAGGGTATCGGTATTAACTGCACAGGCTTACCGAAGATGACACCCGTCACGATTGGTATGAACACATATATGAACCCAAACAGCAGGCCCACTACTGACCCTGTTGAGAATACTTGCCATCTCCAAGATTCTTCCTTGGTTCCTGCTTCAGCTAGCGCTGTGGCACCTGCTGCGGCGATGGGAGCAAACGGGAATGGGAGTCGTTCCAGGTCCGATGTAATGCGGAACAGAGCGTAACCGCCACCGATCCAGATCATCCTACTTAGAATCTCATTCGTCACGATAAGTATGATGGGAACAAGCCAGGATGTGCTTAAAAATGTGCGCTGGACGATGGCTGGGTCATTTGCTCGAGGTGCAATCCAGGTTGGGATTTCCTTGGCGAGCTCACCTATTTGTGGGCATTGCACCAGGTACTGGTGCCAGATCAACGCATGGAATCCGCTATTCGCGGCGCCGACGAGCCCTCCGGCGATGTAAAGGAGCATGTAAAGCTCCTGTTTTTTTAACGGCTGGAAGGATCGCCGGGCAATTTCTGAAAATAGGACTACAGTTACCCACGCCGCTGCGGGACCTAATCCTTGCCCAGCAACCAGTCCCAGATACATCGCGCCGGGCATCATAATGAACCCGACAAACAGCGACCCGATGACGGTTCTCAGGGTCAACCCGTCTTCGAACTTTTGATGTTTTACATCTTCCCCGGATACTTGTTCCAGGATTTCTCGTGCCTGTTCAATATCTTGACTTTCAGCCAACTGACTATCGCCCCTTAGCCATTATGGATTTCAGAATTGTTTATAGGCAAATCATGCAAGCTACGCCGGTGCCGGTGTAGCCTGACCAGCCTCTTCGGCGTGTGCCTGCTTCAGATACCTCTCTCGATCGGCAGGTCTAAGAGTTCGCCAAATCAAGAATTGTTTCCTCAAAGTGTTCAAGAAGCGTCTGTTCACGCGCTTCCAGTTAGATATGTCGCCGCTTTCGCGGATTATGCGCACCTTTACCTCAAACACGTCTTCCATCGACGTGGGCAAAGTCTGCAGAATAACTGTCTGGCTGACACCTAGATCGAACGGTGCAAGCCAAGCCTTACAGGATATCTGGTATGCCTTGCCATATTCTGTGTCAAACGTTGTCGTTCTTACTTCTTGTGTCACAAAGTCTCCGATCGAATATTCTTCGTAAGCCTGGAACCATTCTCTTAAGAACACATTGACTCCTAGTGCTTGCTCGCCAGTGACCGCGAACGGTAGCACTATGTCCCACGTGTCTCCGACCGGATCCGGTACCTTCCAAGTCCGATCAACAGCTGGAGTTGCAACTTCCGACGCTTTTCTCGCTGGATATAGAGTGCTCAGCAGTACGACAGCTACCACGACAATAGTGCTTGAAACTGCTGACATTGAAGAGAAGTTTAGGTACAGCCCAGGTAGCAAATTGGTTGCCATCAGCAGTTTGCTGACACCTTGACCGATTACATATCCTGCAACTGCACCTAGGTTGGCATAAACCATAGACTCCGCTATGAACAGAATGGCAATGTGGTTAGGCGCGAGTCCAATGGCGCTGAAGATGCCGATTTCCTTGACCCTTTCATAAACCGAACCAAGCATCGTGTTCAACACGATGAGTGCCGCAATTACTACGGGGATAAACACGTTTGAGAAGCCTTTGCTCGCACTGGCTTGGATTGAGCTGTACCGGTAAATGTAACCGCCGACACCGGCATAAAGGTTCAAACCTAGTCTAGGCATTAATGAATCCAGTTGTCGTTGCACTTCTTCAAATGTTGCGAATTTTATGGCTATTGATCGCAAATCGCCACCAAGGCTCATCAATGTCTCAAACGGAACTATGAATGTGTTCGCCGGCTCGTGGTGTGTGTATTCTCTAAAACCTGCTTCCGCGCCCGCTTGTTGTTGCTGTCCTTGCTTTGACATAAGAATGAAGTCTACAGGGGTAAGCGGTTCATTGTCGAGGTCCTTGATTCTCTTGAATACCTCGTTCTTTATTATCGCGATTACGGTGTATTTTGCACCTGCAAACTCCACTTTAGCTTTGCCTACGTCAGCCGGTTTAATTCCCAACTTCTCAGCGATGGTATCAGGGATGATCATTGAATACGGGTCAACCCTATCAGTAACCCTCTTACCATTCTTGTAGCCGAACCAGTCCCCAGCAAGGAATATTTTTCGATTCTTTGTCGTGAAGTCCATTATCTCGGCTTCGTCCGGAACCATGCCTACCGCAGCCTTTGCATCGTAGGAATTCTCTCCTCGCCGCAGTGTCAGGAATGACTGTTCGCCAAGAACAGTGCCGTAGAACCACGCTCTAGGAGCAACTGGGTATACTTTTCCCCTGCGTCCCTTGTTGCCAAATTCATCCTTGAGATGTCGATAAGCAATTTCTTGGAGCGGATCCCACATTGCTGTGCGGATCATTATGCCGTCGTAAACATGCGTATCGGGATCGCGTTTTGCTGGTACTTTATTGAACCGCAGCACTGACACAATCGAGGTGAACGAGAGAACAGTAAAGGTCAACAGAATAAGCGTTATACACGTCAATACTGTTCGCGCCTTCCTTCGCCGCATGTTAGAGATTCCGAGCGAAAAGGCGGCAGCGGCTACGCTCATGCGCCCGATATCAGCTTTGTGGATACCAGATACGCTGCGGTTGAACTGTTTGAGCTGGTCCTCGAACTTTCCGGTAACAATCGAAATTACAAGCAGGCTCAGCGCCAGCATTACGAATGCTATCAATATTACTAGCGAAGCCTGCCCGACGATTTGGAACGCTGGGTGCACGAAGTAGAAGACTATAAATACACCCAAGAATATTCCAAAGAATGCGAGGAGCTGTCGTCCGAGCGTTGGAAATGCGAAGAAGAGTCGCTCAGCAAAATATGCAAATGGCAGCATGAGGAACAGGTAGAATATAACGCCATTGACAACGTCCTGTGCAGTAGAGGTTACATCTGGATAAGCTCTTGCCTCGTAGCCCCAAGCCGCACGGCAGTAGGAATCGAACACACTGTAGTTCAGCGATCCTTTTGCTTTTTCAGCAAGCTCGAGATATGACTTCGCTGTGCTATGCAGGGCATTCAAACCCTCATTCACAACTCCCTTGCTCGCCAGCGCACTCAGACGATACTCGTCCAGCTTCCACATGTCATTGGCGACCTTGTAGGCGGTCTCATCAATGGTACCCCCCTCGGTCACATCGTAGCCAATGCCCTCGGGTTGGGCAAACGGCTTTACGTAGACAGTTTTGGTGTCTTCCGGTAGCTCATGCGTGAGTAATATTTCACCACGCAGCAGAGATGCGTTATTGTAGGAAGTGCCAAACTTGGTGACTAAGTAGTTGCGTCCCTTGCACTGCGGGTCCAGGTATACTCCCGATAGAAAGACTTCTATCGGCCTATCAATCATCAAACTACGCGCAAGGTTTGCCTTGATGGGCTTGGGTTGGTTGGTTTTGATCCAAACAGTCCGCGACGGTGCATCTTTCGGGAATCTTTCAGTAAGTATCGGACCCCCCTCTTCCAAAGCCTTAATACTATCTTCTGGCGAGGCGGGACGATAATAGTTGGTGCCAGTCAGCTTGGAGTTCGCATATACACCTTCGGCACGGACCTGAAGAGGGTTGTCGCCTAGTATGATCGCTTTGAGGTCTATAGCGTCAACACCGGCTTCAATAACACGCACAGTCCCGTCGAAAATGTTCCTGACCTTGACGTATACTTCGTTCTTATTCGGAAAATCGTTAGCTACGCATATTTGACTGGTTTTCAGAGACCCGGCTACGCGCGAATTTGGAGCAGCCCGGAGATAGTTCTTTCCTTTTGCATCAGCGTCGACATATACACTCAAAACTGTTTCATACCAGGGCTTATCGAGTGTCAGAACTTTGATGACACGGGCGGGGAAAACGGTTTCGTGGTTCGTCTTAATGTATACGGTTTCTCTACCCTTGGGCAATTCATTTAGGAGTTCTCTTGATAACCCGACAACACCCCTCGTTACCGAATAATCGATTTCTCCAGGTCCAAGGAAGTAATAGTTCTTACCTAGGCACTTGCGGTCCAGATACACTCCGTCGACCTTGACCTGCCAGGACGAATCTACAGGAATTGCCCGATCATTAAGCACCCTGCCCTGCACCCGCAGTACATCCGCGCGAATTATCTCGTTACCTAACGTAGAGTTCAGTAGCAGCAGCCGATTGGCCGCCGGTCCAGCGCTCATTATCACTTTTATCCTGATGCGTTTCAGCTCAGCCGTAGTTCCAGTCGCCAGGGCCTGGGTTTTCTTCGTATCCTCAGTGAACAAAACAGCCATGTCTTCTACATGTGGGTTCTGCGGCTCAGGAACAGCAACGGCAAAACCGAATTGCCTGGGCGCGCCATTCGTGTCGCCTTCATACATGGACAGCCCTGTAAGTGCTCTTAGTGACTGCGGGTCTACTAGGTCATAAACAGATGTCGCCTTACAGTCAAACACGATTATGGGCATATCCTTGTATCCAGTTGTTATCGTGAAGCTAGTCGGATAGAACTGGCCATAGGAGCCCTGGTCAGGCGCGCAAATTATGTCGCCGCGTACTGCGTCTAGCTTGTATGCGCCAATCGACGTAAGTCTCTGCCAACCATAGGCGGTGAGTGGGGCTACGCCTGGAATAGAGAAGTAGCCTTCTTCCGGCGTGGTCTTGTCTATAATGTTTGCTCGCACCCCCATAAACGACTTGTGCGCGCTCCTTACGACAGCAAGGCAGTCTCCGACCTTCAAGTTAGGGACAAAGCTTCTGCGGGGGTCGTACTGCACAACGTTTCCGCTTAAACGTGCAAATCCTCCTTGGAGTCCCATGCGTGTGAACTTACATTGTTCAGTGACTCCTAACTTTGTTAGAGGCTTTTGCCGAACATACACCCATCGAACGCCACTGGGCAGTTCCTCAGTGAGTGTTATTCGGCCATCTGGGAGCATTTTGGGAAGCTCTTTTTCAGTTTTAGGTTTGTAGTAGCTCTTGCCTCTGCCAAGCTTGTCAACGTATACGCCCTGTACATACCCTACTTGTAGTGGGTCATCCAGCTTAATTGTCTTGCGGTCAACCACTCGAGCCCGCAGTATTTCTTCGTCCATGGGGGTTCTAGTATCGCGGAACCAGTGGTCTACTATACAGGCAATCATTACAAGCTGTTTGGACAGGTTGCCAAAGTTTACATACTGAGGCTTATCAAAAGGTGTGTCCACAAGTGGTCTGCCATCGTCTATGGAAACAAACGATACACCTATTCCACCTGCGAGCGTAACTACCTCGCTGTCCAAAGCGAATTTCCCCGGAACGAAGTTACGCCAGTTTTTGCCAGTAATTGGGTTAACCCCGTCGGCGAATCTGGATGCCCTGCTTTCGAAGAATCCCAACGTTGCTGCTACGCGTTCCGAATTCTCTCTCGCGCGGCTAGCAAGGTCTGAAAACTTTCCCTGAATGTCTTCGCGGTAATCGTAGAAGTAGCCCTTGTAGAAAATCCCTACGCCTTGGGTCTGACTAGAAAGGTCGAGTCCTGCCCAAACGTAGAATTGTGGCGGGTTTGGAATTTGGTAATCAAACCCTTTAAGGAAGCTTGCCGTTAGGCCGTAGCAATACCAAACGACCAACCCAGCCAAGACTACTGGTATACTTATGATAGCCGGCACCTGAGTTCGCAAGAACCTAATCTTAGTCCATATCCACCAGACTATCAGCAGAAGCACAACTCCAAGAAGCACAGGTGGCCAAGGCAGAGCTTTGGGTCCATTCACAGGCCAATGACTGTTGAGATACTGGTGAATTCGGTCGAGCGTACCGGGTAGCCTGTAAGAGTCTATGTGGCGTTCTATGAACGAGCGCATTCCGGCTAAACCTTGGAAGTGAGCGCTCGTTGCAAGGAACATAACCGAGCGCTTAGGGGCAAATTCGGGCTGTTTGAAAATTCGGGCAAGCTCCAAAAGAGCAGCTATTCCACACGACGATTCAGCACTAGGTGCTAGCGCCGGGACTACCGAAGTTCCATCGTAGTACGCGTGCAGAACAATCCATTCGTCGCGGAGCTTGGGATCTGTCCCGCGAATTATGCCGGTAATATTACGGGCTCTTACTTTTTCCCAGGGCATCGTGCAGTAAATCCTGGCGTTGTTTGCCTTGCCCTGAGCGATGAGCTTGCGTATTTTGGCAGCGTTTTCCCGGGATATCCAAAACCGCGGCATAGATACAGGAATTGCGCTGAACTTAGCTTCCCCTTCGCCGCGCATCGTAGTTTCAGGTTCAACGAATAGTAACGCTCGTGCACCAAGCCTCGGCGCATTCAGCCATTCAGTTCCGGAGTTGAAATCAACAAGTGCTGCGCTACCTTTTACAACCTTACCATCGAAGTCTGGAAGCCGACCGCTGCCAGCGTCGATTACGTGAACTTGTAATCCTTCGGGAGGTAGGTGAGAGGTCCTTACGAGATTGGGCCACAATGCGTAAATTGGGAAGCTTTGGCCGTTGATGACAATGCGGGAGCCTTCATCTATGGGCACCGTAACCCTAAATGGTTCGCTTCTGACTTCTTCAAGCCCGATTTCTCTAAACTGTCGCTCAATGTACTCAGAAGCTTTTTCGCAGCCGGGGTAACCGACAAGTCTCGACGGATACGATGAAAGCGTAAATACGTCTGCCTTGACACGATCCGAGTTAATTGCAGCTGCAATTGCCTTGTATCTCTTTGCAAGAGGTTCAGGGCAGGCAGGTTTTTCTTCGGTTTTGGCAGCGGAAGTCGAGGCTTTCGTTATGGGTCTGCTCTGCTTCATCGGCCAGAACAGGACAGCTAGGATGAGGATAAGTACCACTGCTAGGATTACATTGGTGCCTTTGAGTTTACTAATAGCCATCGCTCCCTTTCCTTACACACATATAGGGGATGAATTGACGTATTCAGTGCTCCGGTGCCAATTATAATATCTCTAGGCCTATGCACGCCAGCTGTCGTCCGACTCGCCCAAATAAGTCTACAACGATGCGGCACATTTTCGCAGACGACCGAAGTCGCCAGTGGCACGTGTAGCACACCACTCTGTGGCAGTTATTATAACATGTGCACAATATAGTGTGCAATTACAACCAGCACATAGGGTCCATGTCACTTGTGGGGGTTATGCAACTTTTTTGGCGGCCTCCAGTATGTTTTTAGTTCTATTGTTGAGTAGCGCGGATCTCAGGTGTGCGATGGCTTGTATACCATCGTGTTTCCAG
>Ga0123519_10007398_pt1 | contig 17023 bp, 16 predicted proteins | sample YelNatPaOPRAMG02_FD_87396 | JGI IMG/M metagenome (GOLD analysis project Ga0123519, IMG submission 87396) | Hot spring microbial communities from Yellowstone National Park - Yellowstone National Park OP-RAMG-02 (version 2) | ecosystem: Environmental > Aquatic > Thermal springs > Hot (42-90C) ... | reverse complement strand
TCCCTTCACCTCCTATGTAAGGATCGAAGAAGAACTCCACCCGTATTTTAGTGGTGGAAAACATTTCATTGGGATATAAACATAATATAGCGATATCCACGCCATTTGTCAAAAACGCGGCGTCCATATTCGTTTTTTCTCGAGGGAATTCTATCGCGGTGAACTCTCAGCTCAGGGATACACCTGGCCCAGGGTGCGCGGGAAGGGCTGCGTCTCGCGCACATGATGGATGCCGGCGATCCAGGCCACGGTGCGTTCCAAGCCCAGCCCGAAGCCGCTGTGCGGCACACTGCCGTAGCAGCGCAGGTCAATATACCAGCGGAACGCTTCCTCCGGCAATCCCTCCTGGTGGATGCGCTGCAACAGCAGCTCGGGGTCGGAGATGCGCTCGCTGCCGCCGGTGATCTCACCATAGCCCTCCGGCGCCAGCAGGTCCACGCTCTTGCACACTTCTGGCCGGCCGGGCCACGGCTCCATGTAGAAAGCCTTGCACGCGGTGGGGTAGCCGTACACAAAGACGGGGCGGTCGAACTGCCTGGCCAGCTCGGTCTCGTGCGGGCTGCCGAAATCGTCGCCCCATTCGAGGGCGAGCAGCTCCTTCAGCTCGGGATCGGTGGTGGCGGCACGGATGGCCGCCAGCCGCTCCAGCGCCTCGTCATAGCTGATGCGCGGGAAGGGAGGCTGCACGCGTTCCAATGCGCTGGTGTCGCGTTCCAAAACCGCCAGCTCCAGCTTGCGTTCCTGCAGCACGGTCTGGACGATGTAGCTGACAAACTGCTCCTCGATTTCCATCAGCTGCTCCAGGTCGCAGAAGGCGATTTCCGGCTCCACCATCCAGAACTCGGTCAGGTGGCGGCGCGTCTTGCTCTTCTCGGCGCGGAAGGTGGGGCCGAAGCAGTAGACCTTGCCGAAAGCGTAGATCGTCGCTTCGTTGTACAGCTGGCCGGTCTGCGCCAGATAGACCGGCTCGCCGAAGTAGTCCACCTCAAACAGGGTGGTGGTGCCCTCGCCGGCGGCCGGGGTGAGGATGGGCGTGCTCACCTCCAGGTAGCCATGCGAGTCGAGCCAGTCGCGGATGGCGCGCATGACGGTGGCACGGATGCGCAACAACGCCCACTGTTTGCGGCTGCGAATCCACAGATGGCGATGATCCATCAGGAACTCGATGCCATGCTCCTTGGGGGTGATGGGATACTCGGCTGCTTGTTGAATCACGCGCAGGTCGTGGACGTCCAGCTCATAGCCGCCGGGGATGCCCGGCGCGCGCCCTTCCTGCCGCACGCTTCCGGTGACCACCAGCGACGACTCCTGGCTGAGGTGGTCGGCTGCCTCGAATACCTCAGGGGACACATTGGGGTGAAAGACGACCGCCTGCACAATGCCCGAGCCATCGCGCACCTGCAGGAAGATGAGCTTGCCCTTGCCGGTGCGGCTGTAGAGCCAGCCCTGAATGGTCACCTCTTCGCCCACATGGTTGGCGATGTCCTCGATGCGGATGATGTTGGCCATGGTTCGCGCTCCTGTTCCCCTTGCCGATCAACGGATGGCCGCCGGTTGTAGTGGCATGACGGCCGTCACACCTGCTCCATCACCCGATTTTAGCATAATCCACAGCGATAAGAAAAGAGGAAGGCGACCGGTGTTGCCACGCCACCGGTCGCCCGGTTGGAGGGAGTCACATTTTTTCAGAGGGAGGATACTGGTTCTCCGATTCTCACTTATAACTATAGAATTCACAGATTAGAAATGCATGAAAAAGTGATTAAGAAGCGGTTAAGATGGTCCGGGTAGCTCCCGCGACATCCAGATACTGCGCATCCAGGGTTATGAGACGACCACCTGCCGGCCTTCTCGACGCGCCCGCTCCACCAGGGGGCTGACGTCGTCTTCATACCAGCGCTTGAGACCACATGGGACGGGCTCGATACGGCTATCTGTCTGAGCCGCTATGCGCCACAAGAGGTTCACCAATCGGCGACTCGTCAGTCGGTCGAAGGCGGGGGAGACAACCAGTACATCAATGTCACTCCATTCATCCGCCATTCCGGTGGCCTGGGAACCGAAGATGACCCCGAAGGACACCGTGATGCCGGTCTCGCGCAGACGACGCAGATAACGCCGCACGCTGTCTAGAACAAGCTCTGTAGCCATTCCCACACCTTCTGAGCTCGTTCCATGTAAATATATGCCTCCTCGGTAGTAGGTGGAGGCGCAAGCGTTTCAGGGTAGCGTCCCTCAATACTGAAGGCATTCATATCAGCCAAGATCTCCAGCTGCTGAGAGTCCGGCTGCAGGGCAGCTAACTGTGCCAGACGCACCAAATTGTGAATACGCGGCGGCAGGTCGCGTGTATGACGACTAACATGTGCCTTGAGTAACTTCTCTAAAGCCAGGTGGGCGAAAAACAGGCCATGCCGGGTACGGCCGCCGGCCAGCAATTCCTGAGCCACCGCCCAATCCTCTTCGGCGCTTCGGCGCCAATATGCTATCTGCTTGTCGACATGGATCACGGATACGGTGCTCCCGAACGTAATTGTAGAAGGTTTCCCCCTTTCGGGCAAGGGGAAAAAGCTGCTTGGAAATGGGCATACCTTATCCTGTGCAGGGGTACGCCGCGCTCTGCGCGTTCTAGCAGTTCAGCACCTTCGCAAAGGCAAAATCCCCGAATGGACACATTCCCCATTCCAGGACATCAACGAGTGTGATATAATTGGTGAGAGATCGAATTTCGTGGACGAGGTACGGGCAATGGCAAATCTATATCAGCTGAAATGTATTGCCTGCCGGGGCGATGAGCCGCCGGTCAGCGACGCGGAGATCCCGGTGTTGCATCAACAGGTGCCGGAGTGGCAAATCGTGGAGCGCGACGGGATCAAACGGTTGGAACGTGTGTTCCGCTTCAAGAATTTCGCCCAGGCACTGCATTTTACCAATCAAGTGGGCAATCTCGCTGAGGAGGAAGGGCATCACCCCACGCTTGTGACCGAATGGGGGCGTGTCACCGTGACCTGGTGGACACACAAGATCAAGGGACTCCACCACAATGACTTTATCATGGCGGCGAAGACCGACCGCCTCTATCAAGCAGGGTAGCACCGGCAGCCCTGGCGTCGCGTGCAGTGCAGCGCGGCCCGCGCCGTGCATCTTCGCCGGGCGATCACACCCTGCCCTCAATGAGCAAGGAGAAAAGCGATGCGCGTTGTCATCACAGGTGGTAGTGGTTTGATCGGACGCAAGCTGGCCGCCGAGCTGGCCGCAGCGGGATACGAAGTGGTGGTGCTCAGCCGGCGCCCTCAGGAAGCGCAGCCGGCATTGCCGGCCGGGGTACAGGTCGCGGCGTGGGATGGGCGCTCGGCGGAAGGTTGGGCCGTATGGGCAGATGGCGCACATGCCATCGTCAATCTGGCGGGCTCCAACATTGCGCAGGGTCGCTGGACCCCGGAGCGCAAGCAAGCGATCCTGCAAAGCCGCCTGAGCGCCGGCTACGCGGTTGTGCAAGCGGTGCAACAGGCGGCGCACAAGCCCCAGGTGGTGATCCAGGCATCCGCTACCGGTTATTACGGCCCGCGCGGGGATGAGATCATCACCGGAGAAAGCGCGGCCGGCGCCGACTTTCTGGCGCGCGTGTGCGTGGAGTGGGAGCGTTCCTCGGCCAAGGTGGCGGAGATGGGGGTGCGCCATGTGGTGATTCGCACCGGTATGGTGCTGAGCCAAGAGGGGGGTGCTTTTCCCAAGATCGTGGCACCATTCCGCTTCTTCCTGGGCGGGCCATTGGGCAACGGCCGACAGTGGTATCCATGGATTCACATAATGGATGAAGTGGGCGCCATACGCTATCTGATCGAGTCGGATCGTGCTCTGGGTGCCTTCAATCTGGTTGCCCCTTCGCCCGTCACCGCGCGCGACTTCGCCCGCCTGTTGGGCGAAGCTATGGAGAGGCCTGCCACCGTGCCGGTGCCCGCCGTCATCATGCAGCTGATGTTTGGCGAGATGGCAACCATTTTGCTGCACGGTCAGCGTGCCATCCCGCAACGTCTGCAAGAGCTGGGTTTTCGCTTTCAGTATCCCCGGCTGGAGGAAGCGCTGCGTGCGCTGCTGACCTAGCTGTCGTTCCGTACTTGCGGCTATCTTCCCGGCTCGCATCGAGGAGCGGTTCCCCTTGACAGGTGTACGCTTTGGGTTATAATGGTCTTACAGGTATGATGACCTCAGGGATGGGGTCGCGCCCTCAAAGCGTTTTTTGATCGGCTGCCTTTGTGATAAGGGGAACAATAGTGCAGTATATAGGAGGAATCCAACGCGATGGAGCTCGATAAACCTTTGTTGCGCGAGATGTACTATCGCATGCGTCGCATTCGACGCTTTGAGGAGACGGCGGAGGAGCTGTACAAGCGTGGTACCGTCGTCGGATTGCTTCACCCCTATATCGGCGAGGAGGCGGTCGCCGCGGGGGTGTGCCTGGCGTTGCGCGATGACGACTATATTACGAGTACCCACCGCGGCCATGGTCACCTGTTGGCCAAGGGGGGTGATGCCAGGCGCCTGCTCGCCGAGCTGTGTGGGCGCTTGGACGGTTACTGCCACGGCAAGGGTGGCAGCATGCACGCTGCCGACCTGAGCCTGGGCATCCTGGGCGCTAACGGTGTGGTGGGCGGCGGCTTCGGCATCGCCACCGGCGCTGCCCTCTCTGCCAAAATGCGCCGTTCTGGCCAGGTCGCCGTGTGTTTCTTCGGAGACGGGGCAGCCAATCAGGGCGTCTTTATGGAAGTGTTGAACATGGCCGCGATCTGGAAGCTGCCGGTCATCTATGTTTGCGAGAACAACGGCTTCGGCCAGTACACGCGCTACGAGGAAGCAACCGTCACCGATCGGCCCATCGGCGCGCGTGCGGCCGCATTCGGCCTGCCCACCGCTCAGGTGGATGGCAATGACGTCATCGCCGTCTATCAGGCAGCCGTGCAGGCGGTGGAGCGTGCGCGTTCCGGCCAGGGGCCCAGCTTTATCGAGGCGCGCACCTATCGCCTGCACGGCCATCACATGGGCGATGTCGGCTTTGCGCGCCGCTACCGCACCAAGGAGGAGCTGGAGGAGCATATGAAGCAGGAGCCGGTGGGGCGCTTCCGCCGCTGGCTGCTCGAGCACCAGGTGCTCTCCGAAGCGGAGATCCAGGAGGTGGAAGCGCGGGTGGAGGCTGAACTGCAGGAAGCCATCGAATTTGTCAACCACTCGCCGATACCGGACGTCAGCACGATAATGGAGCATGTCTATGCCTGAGATGCGCGAGATCACGATTGTCGAAGCGCTGCGCGAAGCGCTCGCCGAGGAAATGAGCCGCGACCCGACCGTCTTCCTGATGGGCGAGGACATCGGTCGCGCCAACGGTGTCTTTAACGTCACGGCTGGATTGCAGGATGAATTCGGCAAAGAACGGGTGATCGACACGCCCATCTCCGAAGCGGGCTTCACCGGCATGGGGATCGGCGCTGCCCTGACCGGCATGCGCCCGGTAGTCGAGATCCTGTTCTGCGATTTTATGACCCTGGCGATGGATCAAATCGTGAACCAGGCAGCCAAGCTGTATTACATGACGGGCGGGCAGGCGAAAGTACCCCTGGTCATTCGCACGCTGATGGGGGCAGGGCGCGGCGCGGCGGCGCAGCACTCTCAAAGCCTGCACGTCTGGGTGGCGCACATCCCCGGGCTGAAGGTGGTGATGCCGTCCACGCCCTATGATGCCAAGGGATTGCTCAAGTCGGCCATCCGTGATGACAACCCGGTGATCTTCTTCGAAGATAAGATGAGCTACCAGGTCAAGGGTCCGGTGCCCGTCGGCGAGTACACGATTCCGTTGGGCGTCGCCGACGTGAAGCGCGTCGGCACGGATGTGACCTTTGTGGCGACATCCAGCATGGTGCAGGTGGCGTTGGCGGCTGCGGAGGCGCTGGAACAAGAGGGCATCAGCGCCGAGGTGGTGGATCCGCGCACGCTCAAGCCGCTGGACAAGGCGACCATCCTCGAGTCGGTGAAGAAGACCGGTCGCGCGGTGGTGATCGACGAGGGGCACCTGAGCTACGGCGTGACCGCCGAGATTGCCGCCATCATCGCCGATGAAGCATTTGATTATCTGGATGCCCCGGTGAAGCGCCTGGGGGCGATGGACGTGCCGGTGCCGATGGCGCCCGTGCTGGAGCAAGCTACTGTGCCCAACGTGGACCAGCTGGTCGCCACGACACGCGGCCTCTTTGGGCGGAGGTATTGAGCCATGGCTACCGAGATCTACATGCCCCAGCTCGGCCTCACGATGACGGAGGGCACCGTCACCCGCTGGCTCAAGCGCACCGGAGACGCGGTGAAGCAGGGCGAGCCGGTCGTCGAGATCGAAACCGACAAGGTCACCACCGAGATCGAAGCCCCCACGGACGGGGTGTTGGGCCCCATCCTGGTGGAAGAGGGCAAGACCGCGCCGATCGGGGGGGTGTTGACCTATGTGCTGGCCACAGGCGAGTCGATGCCGGAAGCTCCGCAAGCTGGACGGGTTGCCGCCACTCCCACAGCGCCACCGACTCCATCCGCCGCGCAACCGTCAGCGCCTTCCGAGGTGCGGGAGCGCATTGTAGCAACGCCGCGCGCACGCCGCAAAGCCCACGAACTGGGCATCGATCTTTCCCAGGTGCCGGCCAGTGGCCCCGGTGGGCGCATTGTGGAGGCGGACGTGCGCTGGTTCGCCGATCAGAGGGCCGCGCAAGTGCAGGAACTGCCGCGCATTTCGCCTGTGGCACGGCGCCTCGCCGCGGAGCTGGGCGTTGATCTGAGCACGGTGCAGGGCACCGGTGAAGGGGGGCGTATCCGACGTGAGGATGTCGAACGCGCCGCTGCGGCACGTCAAGTTGCCGCCGCCGCTGTGCCGCCGACCCCGCCACCGGCGACCCCTGTGGCGCCGGCGGGTGCCGTTGAGGCGCTGACCGGCGTGCGCCGCATCGTGGCCGAACGGATGGCCCGCAACTTCACCACCACCCCACACTTCTATCTGACCGCCGAGGTGGACGCCAGCGCATTAACGCGCATGCGCGATGGGTTGCTGCCCCGCATCGAAGCGAGCACCGGCATCCGTCTGACCATCACGGACATTCTGGTCAAGGTGTGTGCCCACGCGCTGCGCGAGCATCCGGAGATCAACGTCGCCTATGCCGAGGCGTCGGGTGGGCCTGGCCTGGTGCGCCAGGCGGAGGTGAACGTGGGCGTGGCGGTGGCACTCGAAGACGGGTTGGTGGTGCCGGTCATTCGCCAGGCGGATCGCCTGAGCCTGGCCGAGATCACCGCCAGGCGTGCCGAGCTGGTCGAACGGGCGCGGGCGGGGAAGCTGAGCCTGGCAGACCTGGAAGGTGGCACTTTCACCCTGACCAACCTGGGGATGTTCGGCGTGGATCAATTTCAGGCAATCATCAACGCGCCTCAAGCGGCCATCCTGGCGGTAGGACGTGTGCGCGAGCGACCGGTGGCCGTGAGCGGCGCGGTGGTGATACGCCCCACCCTGTATCTCACCCTGTCGCTGGATCATCGTCTGGTGGATGGTGCGCAGGGTGCCCGTTTCCTGGAACGCCTGGCGCAGCTGATCGAAGAGCCGTACCTGCTGCTGGACTGAACCGTGCTGCTTCAACCTGCCCCCAATTGAAACGCGGCCTGGGTGCTTTGACACTTTGTGGCCGTTGCGGTATGATATATGTAGTGATGAGCCGTTAGCTCAGCCGGTAGAGCACCTGCCTTTTAAGCAGGGAGTCGTGGGTTCGAATCCCACACGGCTCATAGGGCTTTGCAATCCTCGGTGTATGCCTGGATGATAGTCTTGGTCTATACGCAAGCGGAAACACTGGACGCGCTCAGGCAGATGGCTGTGGACGCGGTGCGTTGTCACTTCGACGAAGCGGAGATGCCCCGGTTGATCCGCCTCCACCTGGTGCGCGAGGAACTGGTTCAGGAGCTTTGGGGCCGCCGGTAGACGGTTAAAACGCCGACGGCATAATGTTTCACCGCAGACGCGCTAAGAGCAGCGCGGGAAAATCATTGAAAGACCTCTGCATGCTCGGCAGTGAACCATCTCCGCAATTCGCAATCCAAAATCCGCGGATCCCACTATTGCTCTCCTGGCGAAGTACTCGCTGCATTTGACGAAAAACGGCAATGGGTTTTAAAATAAAAAGGTTAGGGTGGTCGTAGCAAGCATGTTTGAGAATCTCCAGGAAAAACTTCAGAAGGTTTTCAAACAGATTTCCAACCGCGGCAAGCTGAGCGAGGCGGACGTGGACGCTGCCTTGCGCGAGGTGCGCCTGGCGTTGCTCGAGTCGGACGTCAACTTCAAGGTGGTCAAGGACTTCCTCGGGCGCGTGCGCGAGCGAGCGGTCGGCGCCGAAGTGATGCGCAGCCTCACACCGGCACAGCAGGTAATCAAAATCGTGCACGAGGAGCTGATCGCCACGCTGGGCGCACCTGCGCGCCTCAACCTGGACGGCCCGACGCCACACGTGCTCATGCTGATCGGCCTGCAAGGCTCAGGCAAGACGACCACCGCGGCGAAGCTGGCACTGGCGCTCAAGAAATCGAACCATCGCCCTCTGTTGGTGGCCGCAGACACGCGACGCCCGGCAGCCATCGAACAGCTGCAGGTGTTGGGGCGACAGCTGGATATCCCGGTGCACGCCGAGGATGCGCGTGTGCCGCCGCCGGAGATCTGTGCCCACGCCATTAAACTGGCGCGCCAACAGGCGTATGACGTCGTCATCCTGGATACCGCAGGCCGCCTGCACATTGATGAACAGCTGATGCGCGAGCTGGTCGAGGTCAAGTCTAAGACCAATCCGGGCGAGGTGCTGTTGGTGGCGGATGCCATGACTGGCCAGGATGCGGTGCGCGTCGCCGAGAGCTTCCACCAAAACGTTGGACTGACCGGCCTCATCCTGACCAAGGTGGACGGCGATGCGCGCGGCGGAGCGGCCATCTCGATCCGCTCCGTCACCGGGGTGCCGATCAAGTTCTTGGGGGTGGGCGAAAAGCTCTCCGACCTGGAGCCCTTCCACCCTGACCGCCTCGCTTCACGCATCCTGGGTATGGGGGATATGCTCACCTTGATCGAGCGCGCTCAAGCGTCGCTGGATCAGGAGAAAGCGCTGAAGGCAGGCGAACGCCTCCTCGCCGGGGAGTTCGACCTGGAGGACTTTCTGGGGCAGCTGCGCGAGATCAAGAAGTTGGGACCCTTGCACCAGCTGCTGGAAATGTTGCCGGGCATGTCACGCCTGGCGCGTGATGTCACGCCGGAGATGACCGACACGCAGTTGAAGCGCACCGAGGCGATCATCAGCTCGATGACTCGCGAAGAGCGGCGCAATCCCAAGCTGCTGAACGCCAGCCGCAGGCGCCGCATCGCGCATGGGAGCGGCACCACGGTACAGGAGGTCAACGATCTGTTGGTCCAGTTCCGCCAGATGCAACGCATGATGCGGCAGCTGGGAGATATGCGCAATCAGCGTGGTCTGGGCAGCTTCTTCGGCGGACTGGGATTGCGATAACCGCCAGAGGGTTGCTCCGGACTGAAAATAGGGAATTATCCACTTCTCAATCTATGGTTCATTTTCTTTGTGGAGGCTGACAAGAAGGCATGCTGAAAATTCGGTTGACACGTGTTGGGGCAAAGAAACAGCCGAGCTACCGCGTGGTGATAGCTGATGCACGCGCACCGCGTGATGGTCGCTTCTTGGAGCGCATCGGGTTCTACAACCCGCGCACCGAACCACCCACGGTGCAGATTGACGAGGAACGCGCCCTCTACTGGCTTTCCAGAGGCGCTCAACCCACCGAGGTGGTGGCTGCAATGCTGCGGAAGAGGGGTACGCTGGATCGTCTGGAACGCCTCAGGCGGGGTGAGGATCTGCAGACGCTCCTGCGCGAGGCGGTGACTGCATCCACCACGCCCGTTGTAGAGGCAACTGAGGCAGCTGAGTAGATCCGGACGCACCTCGAGCGTGGGCTGCACCGTCGGGTGGCTCGTCAGGAGATGTGCGCCTATCCGCATCGTTCGTGTGAACTCTGACCCTTACCCATTCCCGATGCTAAAGGGAGGTGGCGCCTATGTCCACGATGAAAGAACTTATCGAGTACATGGCCAAGTCGCTGGTCAACCATCCGGATGCGGTGGTGGTGCGCGAAATCGAGCGAGCGGGCTCGGTCACGTATAGGTTAAGCGTGGCACCGGACGACATGGGGCGCATCATCGGCAAACAAGGCCGCGTGGTCAACGCGATGCGCCTCTTATTGCGCGTCGCAGCGGTCAAGGATGGCCGGCGTGCCACGCTGGAAGTCGTCTAGCACGTATGTTCTCCGGTGAGCGTGAGCGGACAGAGGGGGGCTCAGTCGGGGCGCCAGGGACGGCTGAGCCCCGTTTTATCGTGATCGGACGCATCCTGCGTCCGCATGGCGTGCGTGGCGAAGTGCTTGTCGAGGTGATCACCGACTTCCCGGAGCGCTTCGACGTACTTGAAGTCGCCTATCTGGGCTATGACAACTGGCACGCCACGCCCTATCGGGTGCGCACGCGGCGCAGGCATCGCGCGTGGACGTTGCTCTCCTTTGAGGGCTATCCCGACCGCACCTCCGTCGAAGCTTTGCGCGATATGTTCGTCCAGATCCCGATCGAGGAGGCCCAACCCTTGCCTGAAGGTACCTATTATGTGCATGAGCTGATGGGACTGGATGTCTTCACCACAAAGGGGGAAGAGATCGGTCGCATCAGCGATGTCCTCTTCACCGCCGCCAACGATGTCTATGTGGTTCAAGGTGCGCGTGGCGAGATCCTGTTGCCTGCAATCAGCCAGGTGGTCAAACAGATCGACCTGGCTGCTGGACGGGTTGTCGTGGAGCTGCTACCTGGTCTGCTGGAGTGAGCATGCGGCTGGGCGTATTGGGCGGCACCTTCGACCCCATCCACTTTGGACACCTGCTGGCTGCCGAGGCGGCGCGCGAGCGCTTGCGCCTCAACTGGGTGCTCTTCGCCCCTGCAGCGCAACCACCCCATAAACAGAGGCAGCACGTATCGCCGGTGGCGCATCGGGTGGCGATGGTGTGCCTGGCGATTGTGGACAACCTCTACTTTGTCCTCTCCACGGTGGATGTAGATCGGCCTGGCCCGCATTACACGCTGGACACGATCCGCTTGATCCGCCAGCAATATGCCACCGGCGCCGAGGAGACCTACCTCATCATCGGAGCGGACTCGCTGACTCAGCTGCCGACGTGGCATGAGCCGTTGCAGCTGATCCAGCTCTGTCGCCTGGCGGTGGTGACGCGCCCCCACTATCCGGTGGACATGGATGCATTGGAGCGCTCCTTGCCCGGCGTGGCGGAACGTGTGGATTGGGTGGAAATGCCCGCTTTGGACATCTCCTCGAGCGACCTGCAGCGTCGGGTGCGCGAAGGGCGTTCCATCCGTTACCAGACGCCCGATGCCGTGGTGCGCTACATCACCGAGCACCGCCTGTACCACACGAATGAGGCGCAGTGAAAAAAATTTTTGCGTACCACCGTTTGAATTCGCCCCCAAATTGAAACACACCCCGAGCACCGGAATGCGTTGCTCTTCAAGTCGGTCAGACGATTTCATCAAGCATCTGGGATAAATACTGCGCTTCCAGGATATCCCCGTCGCAAGCGTGGGATTTCACCGCCAAGGACGCAGAGCACACGGGGTCACCACTTCCTGCCGGTCCCGGCCCTGCGATGGACACCCACCCTATCCCACACTCCGCTCAACTGCCACGGCCATCTGGCGCACAGCAGCCACCAGACGGGCAAATTCCTCCGGGGTGAGCGACTGATCGCCATCGGAAAGTGCCTGCTCAGGATGGGGATGCACCTCCACCAGCAGGCCATCCGCGCCGGCGGCGATGGCTGCCAGTGCCACCGGTTGGACATAGCGGCGCACACCCGTGGCGTGGCTGGGGTCGGCGATCACCGGCAGGTGTGTGAGCTGCTTGAGCAGGGGAATGGCGTTGACATCGAAGGAATTGCGCGTGAATTTGTTGTCAAACGTGCGGATGCCGCGCTCACACAGCATGATGCGGTCGTTGCCGTGCGCCAGGATGTACTCCGCCGCCATCAGCAGGTCCTCCACGGTGGCAGAGGGGCCGCGTTTGAGCAGCACCGGCCGCTGTGCCTCCCCCACCGCATTCAGCAGGTCAAAGTTCTGCATGTTGCGCGCCCCGATTTGCAGCACATCGGCATAGATGGCCACTAACGCCACCTTGCGCGGCGACATCACCTCGGTGACAATGGGCAAGCCGGTGGCCTCGCGCGCTTCGGCCAGCAGAGCCAAACCCTTCTCGCCCAACCCCTGGAAGCTATAGGGTGAGGTACGCGGCTTGAAGGCGCCGCCGCGCAACATATGCGCACCCGCTTCCTTCACCGCGTGGGCGGCCTCCAGGAGTTGCACACGGCTTTCCACGCTGCACGGCCCGGCGATGATGGTCAGCTGCGCGCTCCCAACGGTCACGCCACCGACCTGGAACGTTGTAGACGTGGGCCGAAAGGCGCGGCTGGCCAGCTTATACCGCTCGGTGATCACCATGGTATCGGCGACGCCGGGCATCTGCCCGATGTAGAATGGATCGAGCGGCTGGCCGTTGCCCTGCAGGCCGATGATGACCTGGCCGGAGCTGCGCGTCACGTGGGTTTGCCAACCTTTGGACTGGACAAACGCCAGGACATTATCCACTTGAAAGGGGGTGGCTTCAGGCTGCATCAACACGATCATAGGTCGAGCAGGTGATGCACATCCTCCTCGCCCGCGTTGTCCTCCTCGCGGGTGGGATGCGGTGTGGTCGCCATAGGATAACATCCGAGCAATTTGACGAAGCTGGCGCGTCGCAACAGGCCCAACAGGGCTGCCTCGGCAGCCGGCTCCTGCCAATGACCCTCGAAGTCCAGATAGAACAGATAATCCCACGGGCGGTTGCGCCGTGGCCGCGACTCGATCTTGGTCAGATTGATGTTGCGCTCGGCGAACTCGCCCAGGCAGCGGTACAATGAACCGGGTTGATGCGGCGCGTGGCGCACGCCGAAGATGAGCGAGGTCTTGCTGTGCTGCGCGCGCGGCGGATCTTCATCCCCCAGCACGAAGAAACGCGTGAAGTTGAAGGGTGCACCCTCGATCTCCGCTTCCAGGATGTCCAGCCCGTAGACGCGCGCAGCCAGCTCATTGCCGATCACCCCCAGGTCGGGTTGGGGATTCTGCGCCAGCTCTTGCACGCTGCTTGCTGTATCGAACGCAGGAACGGGCTGCAATGCGTAACGGCTGAGGAACTTCTCACATTGGGCGAGTGCCTGTGGAGTGGAGCGCACGCGTTTCAGATCGGCCAATTGAACGCCCGGCGCCGCCATCAGCGTATAGCGGATGGGCATGATCACTTCGGCGCGGATGCGCAGGTCGCGTTCCAAGAGCAGCTCGTAGACGCGTGGCCAGGAGCCCACCAGGGCGTTCTCGACGGGCAACATGCCCAGCTCCGCCTGGCCGCTCTCCACGGCATCGAACACGCCCTTCAGCGAAGGGCACGGCAGGGTGGGCGTCTGCTCGCCGAAATACTGAAAGATGGCGCTCTCCGCATAGGCGCCATGGGTGCCGGGAAATGCTACCACAGGCATAGCGCTTCGCTCCAAGATGGCAGATTTTGATGGGCGGCTATTTTACCACACAGCGACGCAATTGCACAGCGCCAGGTGATCAAGGGCGTTGAGAAAGTACCTCGGCAATCGGGGTTGGTTTGCGGAAGAATAGACCAATAAAGTGGGCAAATCAGATGTCTTTCGACACCCCTAAGTGTCACTTCTCAGGGAATGTGAGATGGGTACCGGTATTTCCTAAGACAGGTGCCGTTTTCAGCGCAAGAAATGCCAACCCAGATCAATTGCCTGGGCACCGCTGCCCTGCACGGCCAGACGTGCCTGGGTGCGCGGCTCCCAGAAACCGAAGCGCAAGCGATATTCGCCCGGTTTCGTCTGGATGCGATATGCATCCACATAAATGCGCCCGGGCTGCCATCGCGAAGTGGGCACCTGCGGCCGATGATCCCAGTTGGCAAAGCCGTACTGCTGACGCTCAGGCGGCAGGAGAGACACATCCTCGACCGCACCGTGCAAGAAGATAGTATAATCCCGCTCCATCCGGCCAAGCGCCTCAAAGTAGAGACGCAACTCGCTGCCCTGTTCCGCAGAATCAGGTGGCCGCAATGCATAACCCAGAACACGCACTGTGCTGCTTCCGCGATCATCAACCAGCGTCATATCGAGATTAGCGGGCAGCCGGCGCAGCAACCGTTCGCGCACTTCCGCCCATAGCACCGGGTCGGCCATCTCGGCGAGCGGGGCTAGAATGTCAGGAGGTGGCGCACTCCAATCAACCTGTTCCAACAGCGCCGTGATTCTTTCTCTGATCCTCTGCTCATACGCCCGCGCTTCCGCCGGCTTCTCACACTCACCAAAGTTGTACTCAAGGGTGTGATGTGCCGTGAGCAGCTCACCGGGGCTATACTTACCGATCATATCCACCCCGTCGGAACGATACGGTGGCTCGGAGAGGCGCACTTGCACGAAATCGGGCTCAATCCAGCCAGCGTAAGGTGGCGCATAGTCACGCAACACAGGCTCCAGGTCAGGGATGATCGTCGCCGCCAGACCTTTCCAGCCGATCAGTGTCTTGGGTGGAATGGTCAGGCGCAGCGTGTTGCTGCCAACGCGGGTGAGGTAGGCCGGCACCTTGATGCGGCTGACACTCACCCGCCCCGCCGGCACCACCAGGGTGGCTAGATACTTGTCCTTGCCAAGCTTCCAGGCATCGTTATAGGCCGAGACGCGCAGGCGTGTCTGGTCGTATTGACTCCGGCCCGTCCAACCGATGACCACTTCCACATCTTCCGGGCGTGCCAGCTGATACATCACCTGCCACGGTTTTGACGGCACAACGCGTTCCAGCTCAATATCCGGTGCACCGTCCGGTTGGCCCAGCTGCAACAGGATGAAATCATCGGTTCCACGGCAGTGCTCCAGGTGGGCAAGCGGTACCACAACTTCGTTGTTATCTACGGTCAAGGCGTTCGAAGGAAGCCGGGCGACCAGTGAGAGCGTATATACCCCTCGCGCCAGCAACGCTGTGAATGAGCATCTGCCTTGATAACTGCCGCCAACCTGCCACAAGCGCGGTGGAGTGTTATCCAGCGGACAGTCCACCCGGTTAAACAAATTCTCCAGGCGCAGACCCAGATGATAGTCCGCCGGAAACTCGGCCAGCTTCTGCCAATAGGTGGTGATGGTGATCCCATCCACCGAGGCGTTGGCATCATAGCCGAGCAGACTGAGCCGTCCATCGCTCAGCAAAGTGGGATACTGCGGACGCGGCAGCGCGGGAAGCGACGGCGGTGCCACACGCGGTCGAATGTCCACGGCGCCAACCGATACACGCCCGGTCTCGTCCACAGACAGCGCATTACCAATAGGGGGGAGAAATTGCTGTCCGTCCTGGACGCCCACCCACATGGCATACCGCAGCGACGGCGCCTCATGTGGCACCGCGACCTCAAACTCCTCACGCACAATCTGACCCACCGGCCACATCGAGGTCGGATAAAGGCTATCCAACCCAGGATAAGTCGATTCCAGACGATACGACGACCCCACCAGGGCGTCGAACTGGGTGATCAAGTGGTAGTCGGCCGCATCGTCGCTCAGTTTGCGCCAATAGTTGACCACGCGAAAGGTGGTGCGATATTGCGGCAACAGATCGGCATGACGCACCAGATACCATTGCCACCACGGAATGTCCTGATCGTTGCGATAGACGGTCTCTTCCAGATCGTAGCCGAGGTATTCGACCTTGTCGTTGAAGTTGACGTGCAGGGGATGGGAGATGGTCGGATTCTCGACCAGAACATTAGAACCCGCCTTCGTCAGCTCGAAGAGAGAATAGCCGAACAGGTCAACGCGCGGATAGCGCTCGAGCAAATATGTGCGCAGCTCGGGCTCGATCTCGGGAGAATTGGCGACGAGCATCGCTTCGTAAGGACCCCCCGGCGTGAACTTCTCCCGGAATTGATCGAGCGACTTCACCACGTCGAAGGGGCGATCCGCAACAGTCGTGGTGATGCGTGGGTGGATCACCGTCGTTGTCAGATAGCGACCGGTCGGCGAGACCTGCCTGTGCAGGCGATCCCCGACGAAGTAGGCAATGGACCACTGTGCGGATACACCACTCTGTTGTTGGCGGTACATGTAGTTGTTGAGTGCCTCATCCGCGAAAATTGCCAACACAATGAGCACCAGGATACCACGCGCGACGCGTCCCGGCGTAGTTCGGTGGAGCACCCACGCAGCCGCAACGGCAAAGAGCGGCACAAAGTGATACCATCGCTCGAAATCGTGGATCATTACAGTATTGCTGAACACGCGATTGTACAGACCACCCAGCGCAAACAGGCATAACAACAATCCTGACGCCGCAGACACTCTGCGAGCAAGCACGTCCCTGATAACAAGGACAAACCACACAATTCCCAGTAAAGAAACTGGGGTGGTGAGCCATTCGCCCGCCGACTGGAAATGCGTGCGCCACAGCTCCAGGCTGGTAAACACCCAATCATCATTGAGCCTGCTGCCGGTTCGGAACAGTAAGACGTCGAGCTGAGTTCGGATAGATGACCCACCCGTCAACCAGCTCGTCCACAGAAAGTAGGAGGCCAGTACCAATACAGAGCCAACCCCTATCAGCAAAACATGTCGCAATTTTGTGCTTGTGTTTTGGCGGTGAAACCACAAATAGTGTAGAGCAAGTGCAGCGATAGTGAAATAGGCCTGCCAGTTTGTATTCACTGCCAACCAAGCTGTGCCAAAAAGTCCGTACAACCATTTTCTTTTGCCGGTGGTAAACCATTGCCAGTAGCACAGCACCATAAGCATCCCAAAGAACACAACGCCGTTTTTGGGCATAGGGATG
>Ga0123519_10007381_pt1 | contig 17045 bp, 9 predicted proteins | sample YelNatPaOPRAMG02_FD_87396 | JGI IMG/M metagenome (GOLD analysis project Ga0123519, IMG submission 87396) | Hot spring microbial communities from Yellowstone National Park - Yellowstone National Park OP-RAMG-02 (version 2) | ecosystem: Environmental > Aquatic > Thermal springs > Hot (42-90C) ... | reverse complement strand
ATAAAGACTATCATAAACACAATCCCCATGCCGGCATATTTCTTATTTTGTTTTTCTCTTTTCATATTACCACCATTTAAAAGTATAGTTGCTTACTCGGTTATTTACATATTACTTAAAAAGACTTTCTATATTGAGTTAGCAGGTAGTATCCAATAATTCAAATTTGCTTCTCTCCCGTTTCATATTATTGAAATTCTCTCAGCATATCCTATTAATCTCTTCAATAGTAGGACCTGACTGTGCGCCAAGCCTTGTTACTTTTATCGCTGCAGTTCTATTTGCAAACTCAACTGCAGACCTAAGTTCCAAGCCTTTAGAGAGTGCATAAATCAATCCACCTGCAAACGAATCTCCGCCACCTACTGTATCTACAACATCGACTTTGTAGGTAGGTATAGAAAAACGTCCTTTTTCTGAAATCACAAAAATCTCCTCTTTGCCCCCTTTGAGAATATATGTCTTTTTTCTCCCTATGTATTCAGGTAACATAGCGCACACATCGTTTATATCTTTATCTTTAGGCAAACCTAGAAGGTCTTTTGCTTCCTTCCTGTTTACTATTACATAATCCACATTTTTAAACACATTTTCCATTATTCTATAACCTAGATGCGATTTTGCACGACCTGGGTCAAATGATACTTTTGCTCCACTTTTTTTTGCAATTTCAGATGCCTTTTCAAGCGCATCTATGCTTGTCCCTGTCATATGCAACCATTTAGTATTACTAATGTAATACTCATTAACTTCCTCAGGATAGAGAGGTTCATTTGCACCTACCATCTCGACTATTTCAACTTCGCCTGTCTCTTTTACAATCACGATAGACATTCCAGTTGGTTTGAAGGGGTCGATTTTTAATCCTGAGGCATCCACATTGTTTTTAAACAAATTATCAAAAAGAAATCTACCGTTGTCATCAAAACCAACACGCCCAACTATTCCCACGTCCATCCCTAATTTACGGGCTTGGACTGCCACGTTGTTTGCAGACCCCCCGCCCCCTGCTTGCATATTGCCTAATGTAAATGTTGTCTTGTCAGGTACCGGAAATTCTTTTACATATGCCCTTATATCGAATACAAGATGTCCTATACATATTAGGTCGAACATCCACAAAAAGATATTTTATAAATGTAAATCCTTTATTTGCAAAATCCGCAGATATCTTTCGAGTTTAGACATTATTTTATATCTATAATGAGTTATGCTATTCTGTGTCAGAAGAGGAATACATATCAGTAAGCGACCTTGACAAATTTGGATATTGCCCTTTATCATGGTGGTTAAGTAGAGAAGGAATCGATGGAAGTGGCAAGAATATCAAGGCAGGTTCTAAACATCATAAAAAGATTGCTTCTAAGTTTGAAGAGATTAAGAAAAAAGAGGAAGAATCGAAATCTTCAGAAACTACGGTAATTAGCATGGCAATTGGGGCAACTCTTCTCTCGTTAGCAGGGCTCGTTATTTTTCAAGAACCTTTTGATATTGCATTCTCGAAGGCGTTCAATATCATATCTCTTATTTGGTTAATTGTAGCAACTTTCTTTCTTGTAAGATACGAATCGGTAGAAAATGTAACGGTTCGGCTTGGATATGAACGGTTAATTATGCTATTCTCGATGGTTGCAACTATACTTGCAGTCTTCTCAGTCCTTTTTCAGATATCCTCTGACGCAAAAGTTACTTGGGCGCTTGAAATATCCGCACTTGTATGGCTTATTGCAGCATCTGTATTCTTTTACCTTACTTTGCGTGATGCAAGAGAAGCGAAATTGAAAAGAGAGATTGCGAAACTTAAAGAAGGTTCGATAGAATTTGTCGATGCTCTCGAAGGGAAAGAAGAGGAGATAGTCTCGAAGAAATACAAATTGCGTGGAAGACCTGATTTAATCTTAGATATAGAAGGAAAGAAAATTCCCATAGAACTCAAAACAGGAAGAATACCTCGTGGACCTTTATTTTCGCATATCTTACAACTTGCAGGATATTGTATTCTTGTTGAAGAGAAATTTGGGACTGTGCCGCCATACGGTATTCTAAGATATTGTGAAGACCTTGAACAACTCGAACATGGAGATTATGTAGATTATAAAATAGAATATACCGAGGAATTGAACAATACGGTTTTAGAAAAAGTCCAAGAGATGCAGGAGATAATAAAAGGTAAAAGCGTACATAGAAACCATAACAGAAAAGGAAAATGTATCTATTGTTCAAGGAAAGATAGGTGTCCTGAGCGGCTTGGGTGATTTCGAAGGTGGGTTAGAATAATTGAATAGAGTGATAATCATATTTTTAGGATTAGGATTGCGAAAGTGTTTATAATCTTAATCTCCAATCCTCATCTTCAGTATCTCCTTTGATTGGTTTTCTGCACTTTGGGCAATATTTTGTTCCTTCGCCTGGTGCATATCCTCTAGAGAAATCCTCTGCGCATTTTGTGCAAATATTGTTACCGCAACTATGTCTTACTTCTACTGGACGTGTTTTGCATATCATGCATTTTTCAGAATCCTGTTTTTTTGGTTCGTAAACTTCGCCTAATTTTGGTGTGTAACTTGCTTCGAATTTATCTGTTCTTTTCTTTTCTGCGTATTTATCCCCTTTTACTTCCTTGAATTCGAATTCTCCTTTCTTCTGGTCTGCAAATTTCTGAGCATATGCGCCTAGGCGTTCTGTTTTTTCTATTTTTGGCGAGGATACATCTCTGAACTCATATCCACCTTTGAACGATTTTAGGCTTATATCTTTAGTTGGAAAAGTCTGTTCTGCGCCGAAAGTCTTCAAGACTGCGAGAATCTCCTTTGCTCTGTATATGCCCACATTTAGCCTTATAACAATATTTGCAAGACTGCGTTCTTCTCTTGGCATCTCTAAGGCTTGGTGGACTTGGCGTTCAAGCGCAGGTTCTAAAGTGCGTGATGGTTTGATTTCCATCTCATCTACCTTCTGCATGTAGTCGAGCACTCTTTTTGCTTCAGGTATATTGAAATTTGGAAAATTCTGCACCACATCAGCAAGCGTTAAGTTGAATACTTCGCTTCCTACCCTAGCTTTCATGCAATATTTTATTATGGCATTTGAGGCTTCTTCGTACCTTCTTTGTTCTTCTGGTTTCATAGTTGCAAGAGAAACTTCTTCATGTTTTGCTAAATAATCCATTACGGGCTCAAGATATTCAAAAGGTATTTTGCATACTTTAAAAGCCTCTTCTTTAGACGGTGGACGCTTATGTTGACTTTCAAATCTAAGGGCAATTCTTGCATATTTTTCGATTGACATCCTTTCCATTTTTTCTTTAGAGGATTGTTTTCCAACAAGTGCAGGTTTGTAATCCGGGTCCAATGCAAGCGCATATTCGAAACATTCTATTGCTTCCTCGAACCTTTCTAATCTATCTAGGACCACGCCTTTGTTATTCCATACAGTCTTATCTTTCGGGTCTATCTCTAGCGCCTTATCGTAACATCTTAAGGCTTCCTCGAACCTACCAAGCATGTCAAGAGCCAAGCCCTTGTTCTTCCATACTGATTTATCCCTTTGGTCAAGTTCAATCGCTCTGTCATAGCAAGCAAGCGCTTCCTCGTTCCTTTTTAATTTGTATAATGCCACACCTTTGTTATTCCATATCGATTTGTCCTTTGGATTAAGTTCAATTGCCCTATCGTAACATCTCACTGCCTCATCATACTTTTCAAGCATGTCGAGAGCCAAGCCCTTGTTCTTCCACACAGATTTATCGTTAGGGTCAAGTTCAATTGCCCTATTGTAGCATTCTATTGCCTCTAGATACCTCCCAAGTTTGTCTAAAGCAAGCCCTTTATGACTATAACTAAATGGATCCTTTGGGTCAAGAGCAATTGCAGCATCGTAACATTTTATTGCTTCTTCGTAGTTGCCAAGTTTATCAAGAGCCAAGCCCTTGTTATTCAAAATCATAGGGTCTCGAGCATATTTCAAGGCTTCATCGTAGCATCTTATTGCATCTTTATACTGTTCCAATTTTGCAAGTTCCAAGCCCTTATCGTTCCATATCGAAGATTCTTTTGGATTCAACTCGATTGCCCTATCGAATGCAATCAAGGCTTCGTCATGCCTGGATAACCGAGAAAGAGCCAAGCCTTTAAAATACCATACGTCCCAATCTTTTGGATTTAACTGGATTGCTCTATCGTAAGCCCTTATCGCATCTTCGTATTTTCCAAGCATATCAAGACCTATTCCCTTGTCGTTCCAAATCTCAATATCTTTGGGGTCTAATTCGATAAGTCTATCGCAAGCATAAACCATCTCTTCGTATCGTCTCAATTGTTTCAAAGCGTTCTTTCTATTTACCCAAAGTTCCTTATCTTTTGGGTCAAGTTCGATTGCTCTTTCGAAACATCTTGCTGCTTCTTCCATTCTACCGAGAGAAAAAAGGGCTTTTCCTTTGTCATTCCATACTGTCTTATCCTTAGGGTCAAGTTCGATAATTCTATCACATGTAGAGATTAGGAGTGCATGATTTCCCAGACCTTTCAAAGCATCTCTTTTTTTATTAAGTATATCTATATCTTTTGGTTCTAATTCGAGTGCCTTATCTAAACTAGACAATGCTGATTCATACCTTTCGAGTGCAAGTTGGGCTTTTCCTATGTTCTTATACCCAATTGCATATTTCGGGTCTATATCACATGCCTTCTGAAAACATACTATGCTTTCTTCGTATCTTCCTAAATGATACATAGCCATGCCTTTATTGTTCCAAACGAATTTGTCGAGAGCATCAAGTTCAAGCGACTTGTCATAAGCCCGTATTGCTGCCTCGTAGTTTTCCAACTTATCAAGCGCAATCCCTTTATAGTTCCAGATTTGCTTGTCGTAAGGTTCAAGACCAAGATATCTGTCATAACACTTTACAGCCTCATCGAACCTCCCAAGCATGTCGAGAGCCAAGCCCTTGTTCTTTAACGCAGATTTATCATCCGGATATGAAGAAAGAACGGCATCGTAACATTTTACAGCCTCATCGTATTTTCCAAGAATGTCTAGAATGGTCCCTTTAGTTTTCCAAAGTTCTGGATCTTTAGAATCCAACTCCAAGCCCTTATCGATCGCCTCAAGGGCATCGTTGAATCTCTTAAGATGTGAGAGTGCAAGAGCCTTCTCGTGGTAGGTTTGTTTATCCTTAGGTTTGAGTTCAAGCATTCGGTCGCATACTTGCACAACTTCCTCGTATCTCGATAATGCTTTTAACGCATTGCGTTTGTTTAACCATATATCAAAATCTGTAGGGTCGAGTTCGAGTGCACGGTCAAAACTATCAATTGCTTCTTTTATTTTCTGTAGACCAACAAGGGCAACCCCTCTGTCGTTATGTGCAAATTTGTCTTTTGGGTCAAGTTCTATTATCTTCTCGGCGCATAATACAATCTCTGGAAAATTCTTCTTTGCCTTAAGAGCAGCACACTTTCCAACCCAGACCGTCTTATCGTTTGGATCAAGTTCAAGTGCGCGCTCGAACGAAACTAATGCATCATCGTATCTGCCAAGTTTGTTTTGTGCAATCCCTTTATTCTTCCAAGCCGATTTATCCTTCGGGTCTTCTGCAAGCGCCTTATCGTAACATAGGATGGCTTCTTCGTATCTTTTTAGCATTGTCAGAGCATATCCTTTGTTGTTCCATGCAAATTTGTCCTTCGGGTCTATCTCTATTGCCCTATCATAACATTTAATCGCCTCTTCGAACTTTCCAAGTTTATCAAGAGCATATCCTTTGTTGTTCCATGCAAATTTGTCTTTTGAGTTCAAATCTAATACTCTGTTGTAGCATTCTATCGATTCCTTATATCTCATTAATCTATCTAGCGCAAATCCTTTGTTGTTCCACACTTCAGTATTGTGTGGATTTATCGCAATCGCTTTATCATAAGATATTAGGGCGTCTTCGTATCTTTTCAACTTTTCAAGTGAGTATCCGTGAAGATTCCAAGCGTCGAAATTTTTCTCATCTATTTTCAACAATTTTTCAAAATTATCTCTTGCCTCCTCGAATTTGCCAATACTCAAAAGCGTCTTTCCTCTCCTTAACCAGACTGATTTGTCATTAGGCGATAAAGCAAGTATGCTATCGTAATATTCTATCGCATTCGGGTCTATGTCAAGAACCTTTTGATAAGATTCTATCGCATCTGAAACTTTTCCTATTGCTGCGTAGGTTGCTGCTTTTTTAGACCAAGCCGATTTGCTTTTCGGTTCGAGCGAGAGCGCATTCTCAAAACATTGTAAGGCTTCCTCGAATCTTCTCAATCGGACGTATGTCTGACCTTTATTTGTCCAGGCTTCATGGTGATTGGGATTCAATTCGATTGCTCTATTGAAAGAACTGTCTGCATTTACCTCATCTCCTAGACGAAGTAATCCAAGCCCTATTGTGTTATACTGCTCTGCAAATCCTACTTTGTTTTGCTCAAAAACCTCGCGAGATTCTTCTAGGTAATTAAACGCCTTGAGGAACTGAGCGAGCGCCTTGTCGGTCTTTCCGTTTTCTTCTAACTCTAATGCTTTGTTGATATACTTCTCAACGCCGCTGTAAACTCTTTTTTCTTTATCAAAAAGACTGCCAAGTTGCTCAACAATCGCCACTTCAATCCCTCTCCATTTTTGGAAATACATTATCCTGATAAAAATATTCCCGCACATCTTTGAAAGGTTGAAGTTATCATTTTTCAGTTAAAAGATTATTATAGCAAACAAGCATTCCCTTATTGACTTGTATGATAGAAAGAAAGTATATCCAAGAAATTGTTTCGAGATATGACAAAGAAACGCTCAAGATAGGTACAGTCGCATCTCATAGTGCACTTGATATCTTTGATGGGGCAATCGAAGAAAACTTCCGTACTTTTGCAATATGTAAAAAAGGGAGAGAGGAAACATATACTAAATATTACAGATGCAAACGTGAATCAGGAAAAGTAGTGAGAGGTATAGTAGATGATTTTCTTTTGCTCGATAATTTTTCAGACATGCTCATGAAGAACAACATGGAAAAAATGATAGAAGAAAATGTGATTCTAATACCTAATAGAGCACTTACCTCTTATCTGTCAATAGATGACGTCGAGAATAAACTTAGTGTTCCAATCTTTGGCTCGCGGAACTTGCTTCGCACAGAGGAAAGAGGTGAAAAGCACGATTATTATTGGATTCTGAAAAAAGCCAACCTTCCATATCCGGAAGAGATTCCAAGCCCTAAAGATATTACCGAACTTTCGATAGTAAAACTCCATCATGCAAAAAAGAAACTTGAACGCGGTTTTTTTACTGCATCTTCCTATGAAGAATACAAGAAAAAATCTCAAAAACTTATCAAAGATGGAGTGATAACAAAAAGTGCGCTCTCAAAGGCAAGGATTGAAAGATACATCATTGGACCCGTATTCAATCTTGATTTTTTTTACTCCCCTCTTGAAAAAGAATACTCGCCTTTGGAACTCCTTGGTATCGATTGGAGATTCGAGACCTCGCTTGATGGGCATGTCAGGTTACCTGCCGAACAGCAGCTCTCTCTTGCTGAAAAACAAAGAATCCCAGAATACACAGTCTGCGGGCATAATTCAGCAACTATCCGAGAGAGTTTGCTTGAAAAGGCGTTCGCTCTTGGAGAGAAATACGTTAAGGCAACTCAAGAATACTACCCCCCTGGAATAATTGGCCCGTTCTGTCTTCAAACCGCAGTTGATAAAGATTTGAATTTTTATATATACGATGTGGCGCCGAGAATAGGCGGGGGAACGAATGTTCACATGGCATTGGGACATCCATACGGGAATGCACTCTGGAGAAGAAGAATGAGTACAGGCACTCGAATATCTTTTGAGATAAAACGTGCAATTGATGCAGATGCCCTTGCAAAAGTGGTTACCTAAAAGCAAGCAAACCGATAAACTAAAATATCAGTAACTATATTTTTGCCCAATGACCAAGCCTGAAAAACTTACCAGATTTGAACGTGCAAGGATTATCGGCGCAAGAGCACTCCAGATCTCTCTTGGTGCGCCTATACTCGTGCACGTACCAAAGAATTTGATTGACCCCCTTAAAATCGCACTACTCGAATTTGAAAAAGGGATTATTCCCATCACTATCGTGAGGGAAGAGAGATAAGCATTTCGTTTTTACTTTTTTTGAATCTTTTCATTTTTCATCTTTGTTTTTTTCGGATTTCTTTACCACTCCCTCTTTGATTAGAATCTCTCCAAGAACCTTCTCTGCATCTTGAAATTCTGCAGTGTCTCCATCCCACGAATCTAGTTTATCACCAAATTTTCTTCTAATTTCCTCGGCTGTATTCTCTATTTTTTTGTGCAGAGATTCCCAATCGTATCCTTCTATTACGACTGCAAGAGTAAACTTCTCACCTTTTTTAACGAGTATCTTCTTTCCCGACCATTCTAATTTTCCAACTTTGCTTGACTTCCCATATTGCGTGGCAAAGGTATCGTTTATGAAACTCTCTACTGCAACAAGCATCCCTGCTACCACATCAGAATCAAGTTCTTCTTTTCTTGCAGACTTGTGCCCTATCATCCTTCCATCTTGGTAGATAAGAAAAACATCTTCCACCTCAAATCCGCCAAGTTTCCATTTTCTGTATGCTCTTACGCCTATTATCCCGCCGAACAAAGCACCAATCGCCAACAAGGTTGCTAAAACATAGTACAACCTCATGTCCTGAGCAGGATTCACAACCTCAACTTCTACAATTGTTTTTCCTTCTAGCCCTTGCGCATCTCTCACAGTTAAAGTAACTTTATACTTTCCCATCTTGGTATATACATGAGAAACATCCGCGCCCGACGCACTCTTTCCATCTCCAAAATCCCATTCGTATGATACTATACCCACATTATCTGTCGAGCCTGAGGCATTGAAATATACTCTCTTACCTGTTGTTGCACTTTGAGCACTCCCTGCATAAGCAGTAGGTGGCGTCTTATCTATGATACTTATCTTGCGTTGAGTATAGTTTTCGTTCCCTGCAGCATCGAAAACATGCAATGTTACCAAGTAATTGCCAGGTCGTGCGAATGTTGTATTAAACTCCAAGCCGAAGCCATCTCTATTATCAATCCCATTAGATGCATCAAGGTCCCAAGTGCAGTTTACAATTCCCACGTTATCCGTAGAATTTCTCGCCGAAATAATTATGAACTCATCTTCGTCCCATTCTGCAGGCAAGTAAAAATCACAACTCGGACTTGTAACATCGTAAATAGTAATTGTGCGTGTAGTATAGTTCGAATTCCCTTCTTTGTCAATAACCGTAAGGTTAATTAGATAAACGCCTGGCATCTCATATACATGTATAACTTGCGAGCCGTTTGCATAGTTATCATCTCCAAAATCCCAATCGTAACTTACTATCCCAACATTATCCGAACTCCCCAAAGATGATATGACAACAGGTAAATCTTCATATGCACTTGAATACACATCGATACTTGCAATGGGAGGAGTAACATCACGAACCTTAACAAGAACAGATGCTCTGTTCTCAAGTCCTGCCTCATCTTTTACTATAAGCGTTACCTGATAAACCCCAGGCTTGGAATATTCATGCAAAACATATTCTCCTGAATATGTCCCCGTATCATCGCCAAAACTCCAGGTGTATGTAGAAATACCTACATTATCCGAAGAATTCCAAGATGAGAATAGAATTGGCGTATCCTCATCAAAGACAAAATTATCAATTGTGATATTTGCAATGGGCGGCGTCTTATCTTTCACATTTAGAACAAAGATAGTTTTGTTAAAATTATTACTACCATCAGATACGTTTAATTCGATTTGGTATGCGCCTGGCTGTATGAAAATATAAGCAAAATACCAAGCCGTAATAGATACCTCCATCATCGTGCCGTTATCAAAGAAATTCCAAGTTGCACTCCCTGTAGTAGAAAAATCAAGCGAATTGTCGTATGAGCAGTAGGCATCAAAGTTAATAAGTTCATCTTCAAATACGTTTAATTCCACATTATATATGCATACAGGTGGGGTTACATCACGCACTATGATTTCCATTTGGAGGGTATCATTCCAAAAAGCATCTCTCACTGTTAAAGATACGAGATATTTTCCCGGAGTGGTATAGACATGATATTGCTCTCCACCCAAAAAAATCCCCGTATTATCTCCAAAGTTCCATTCATAAGATAATATTCCTACGTTGTCCGATGAGTTAAGTGCAGAGAATAAAATAGGCACATCTTCATCGAAAATAAAAGATGTAAGAGATATGTTTGCCTTCGGCTTGGTCTTGTCTCTTACCGTGATGTATGCGCTGCTTTCATTCCAATTACCTGCGTTATCCGAAACATTCAGTACAATCAGGTAAGTGCCAGGCTGCTCAAAAAGATAGGTTACTTGCCTGCCAAGCCTTACTTCAATTGAATTATAATCGTAAATCGTCCATACAAAAATGCCATTTATTCCAAATGAAACATCGTTATCAGAAGTTCCCAAGCCGTCAAAAATCACCACGGTATCTTCATCAACTAAAAGAGGTGCAGAGATAGATACAGAAGGTGGTGTTATATCAAGAACTGTGATTGTTATGGTAGTTGAATTGTAGTTAACACCATCGTAAACAGTAAGGGTAACTGTATAATTTCCAGGATTTGAAAAAATATGAGACACCGAAGAGCCTACCGATTGCATGCCATCTCCAAAGTTCCAATTCTGTGAGACTATCTGGTAATTATCTGTAGAAAGCGAATTGAAAACAACATACTCATCTTCATTTACATACAGAGAAAGCGTATCTATAACTACAATTGGAAGTTCTTTATCTCTAACATAGACGTTTATCGTGGAGGAATTGGAATTTCCTGCAAGGTCGTATATTACTAAATCAACCTTGAATGCCCCTGGACTTGAGAAACGGTACGCAAGATAGGATACATTCGAAGATTCGGAATAGAATAGGATTTGTGTGGAATTATATACAGTCCAATTGTAAATCACAATCCCATCCGCAGTGTTCTCTGTAGATTGCGAAGCATCAAAATAATAGAGCACATCCTCGTCCAATTCTACATTCGTCTGAACTATAATTGTAGGTGAAATAGAATCTGCAAAACGCATTCTTACATCTACATCAACATAAACACCAGAACCAGAGATTACAACAGGACATACGCCTGAATGCTCGTAATACATGCACGAATAAGAATTAAGCAAGTATCCTTCCGGTGGGACGAACGTAATGTTTATCTCTGCCCCAGCCGTATTCTCAATGTATAAAGTTAAATTGTAAAAACTCTTATTTGGAGGGACAAATCCATCGGACGTGAAATTTGCTCTGATTTTAAACTTAATTGGAAGACATGATGAGATATACCCAGTAAAGTCCATCTCGAACTTAACTGTACTATCTTCTATTTTCATTTGAATACCATCTACATTTCCAATTATTTTATCCGCGCTCTCATCTATTATCTCGCTACCAAAATTCTCCTCCATTATAGAAGAGAAAAACGCAGATTCTGTTTCGTTCACATAATGGTCGTTGTTTCCATAACTCATATCAAAAAGCCATCTCAGATAGTTGCTATCTATATTACCTAACATATATGCATACTCTGTCTTTTCTGTCTCGCCGTATGACCAAGTAATCATTTTTACATCAATTGAAAAGTTACTTCGAGGAAGAGCATGCATTACAACAACCAAACCTGAAACATTTCCTCCTGAAAGGTCTATCACATACGAGATATTACTTGCAAGCATAGGATAGGTAACTATAAGCAAATATCTCCCTTCAGGAACTGAAATATTAAACTTTCCGTCGTCTCCAGTCTTATTTATATATGATTGCATCGAATTGCTTTCTGCAAAATAAGAATGCTCTTCATTCCAAGCCGTTACAGATGCTCCACTTACAGGCAAACCACAATCATCTAACACACATCCTTCGATTGTACGCATCAACGAAACATCTGTAACTACACGATGAACCGTGATATTATACCAAACTATTTCGTCTGAAGGTAAAATATTCAGCGAAGTTGTCGTTCTGTAATAGCCAAAAGAAAATATCATCATAATGAAACTGCCAGGATAAAGTTCGATTTCATAATAACCTAAAGAGTTGGATATTACAAATGTGCTATAAGAATGCGCAAGGTCCACAAATGCAACATATGCTTGCACACCTTCGTGCGTATCATTTGTTTTGATATATCCTTTAACTACCCAATTGCCCAAAGGCAAATGTTTCAAAGTTACATTCGACCAGGTTACGTTCCCCATCTCTGAAAATGTTATCTCCTTTCCTTTTGGATAGTATCCTTCCGATATTATTACAACGTCTATACCAAAATAACTTTCATTATCTATGGGAATCCTGTAAAAACCTCCCGCGCCTATTTCGTATAATTCACCTCCGTAGATATTCTCAAGTCCACCTCGAACTGATAGGTAAATCGTTCCGTTCTCAACTGGCGTACCAAATTCATCTTTCACAAATCCCATTAGCATCCAAGGTCTCTTTTTCAGAACAATATACAAAGTATCGTTTCCTGAAACGTACAAAGAAGTCCCCGTGTATCCTATCTTGGAGAATTTTACAGAATATGTGTTATTCACAAGAGAAATGGAAAATCTGCCTGTGCTATTTGTATATATTATTTGTGTTCCACCATAGTGCCTATCTATATAACTATTAGAAAACTCTACCTTAACTCCTTCTATGGGCTCAAATCCATCATCTACAACTATCCCTTCAACTGTCATATCTAAAGGAACAAAAACAGGAACTGAGCCTATGTATTCTCCAGTTTTTGTATATGCAACGACCTTGTAAACATTCGGATAAATCGCTGGAAGGTCATAAAACACAGTGGGCGCTAACGTCGTGGTAATGTTTGAAATCATCCCCCCTGCATGCCAAGGTTGCGAAGGGTCATTATAATAGTTCAAAGTAACAAAATATCCTTGCATGAACGGCTCTGCCTCGTTCCCTACTCTTACTACTATATCGTCGTAATCATGCTCGGCATCAAGGTCTCCTCTCTGCACAAGGTATATTCCAAGATTTAACATACGCGGATATCTTAACTCATACTCGATTAAATCTGCAAAATCCATCCACTGATTACCATTTACATTCCTCATGGTAATCGCAGAAATATACAATTTTCTAATGTTCGAGATGTTTTCAATCGGTATAAAGAAAGAAACATTGCAGTCGTTATGATACACAGCCTTAAAGTATGAACAATTAAGATAAAATTCGTAAAGAACCGCACCTGTGATAGAACCTGCAAACATTAAGTCATTCGAGTTATCACAATCTCTATCAAGTAGGACTCCAAGCCCTACAGTAGAAGGAACTGTCGTATTACATGTTATTGTAACATTTATCCCTTTAGACGTTTCGTTAATTGTTATAACTGCAATATCCATTTCGTTTGATTCTATCCCAGGTTCGGCAGGAATACCCCCTGTTACATTTACCACATCTCCAAGCGCATCAAAATAATATGACTTTACACCTTCTGCATCCGTTTCTTCAGATGATTGAATAACAACAAACAAAAACGCAATTAGAAATAGCAAAAATCCTAGCGAAAACCCAAGCCTAAACTTCGCATTTTCATACATAAGACCACGCACGCCCACAAGTTTCTTTGCAATATAAATATTGCTGTGCTAATTCCTCATAAGTCTATCCAAATTATCCATTCCCCTCAGATTTTTACACATCTGATTTTTTATTCTTATTTCGCAATATCAGAATATCGAAATCCGATATTCCATTTATTATTGATTTATTATTGCATTCATATATAACATTCATATTTACAAGATAGTATCTACTTCTTCGATTTCTTTCGATACAACTTTAACGACCTCTTTAAGTGGCAGAAACTTGCATCCCAAGCCTTGAATATTTTCGATGATTTTACGCACTTTTTTCACTTCATTCTCGATCGCTATTTTCTCTTTTTGTCCCTTTGAGTAGGTTGTAACAATATGCCACGGATGAGTAGCTAACATCGGAATTGGCAAACCTCTATATGATAAATACCTGATTGGCAACGGCGAGTTATTATATGAATAGCATGTTATTCCATATCCCACTCTTTCCTTTTTCTCGCTTCCGAGTTCTATATCTCGAAAATGAGCAGTTATAGCATCTAGATATTGCTCTGCTTCTTTCTCGCCTTCATGCATAGGCCATAGATATGAATATATCTTTTTCCCATTTGTGGTACGCCAAAAAGGTAAAGGAAACTCAATCAATTTTTCTATCCTTTTACATTCATCTTTCCATTCCTCTTTCCATTTTGAAAAATCCCATTGCGGAATCGAGGAATCGTAGATAAAATTCTCTTTTTCGAGAATTGACAAAAGTTGAACATCTGCATGTAAATATGGTGCGCGAAAACCTTCTGGACTCTTTCCAAATATCTTTTTCAAAATCGATTTCGAATTCCTTATCCTCCCCACTTTCTCTTCATAAGAAAGTGCCCTGCCTAAATCTTCGCATGTGAAATCTTCATGTTCCAAGCCGTGGCAGCCAATCTCATGTCTTTTACATATCTTTTTTAATTCAAGAATTTCGTTTAATTTGCTCGCTGTCCTACCTTCGAAAAAAAGTGTCGCCTGGATTCCTGCATCTTCAAAAAGTTCGGTAAGTATCGAAAGACCCCTTGCACAACAATCAAAAAGAGCAGAATCTGAAAATTTAGATACACAACCTACTCTATTTTCAGAAGGCAAGTTCAAATCAGGATCGACATCCACGGTAAACGCAATCAACTTATCCATCTGAAAGGATAAAGATCTCTCTTTAGAAATCATTTTCGTTGACGTAAGCATTTTTACGAAAATTATTCAACTTAAAAAATAAACTTAAAAAATAAGCAAACTTAAATATTCATTTTTCGATTTACCCATCGGGCAAAAAAGTGCCCATGAGGTGATATAAAATGTATGGTAAGAAAATAGCAACAATAGGATTGATTGGACTGCTAATCTTAGTCTATGCAGCAGTTGGGGCATATGCTGAAGGCGTTGAGGTCGTGTCGAAAGAGCCTATGAAATCTGTATCGCAAGGTCAGTCTGTTACATACAAACTGACAGTTGTGAATACAAGAAATTCATCGGTTGAAGTATATTGCTTCGGGTATCCTGAATTCCTCAAAGTCTCGGTAAGTCAATCGAGCATAGCCGCAGGAACTACTCAGGACATCGAAGTTAAAATCGAAGCAGACCCGCTCGCTAAGGAAGGAAAGTATGAGGTAACGGTAAAAGCAGGCGAAGACCAAATCGTGCTCCCGATAGAAGTAAGTAATCTTGGGTTCCAAGTCGGTGGAATTAATATACTCGGCATAATAGGCGCGTTTGTTCAGTTAATACTTGGTATAGCGCTTGCAATGTTTGCAATATTTGCAGGCACAAGAGTGCTAGCACAACTCCTTCCTAAGATTAAGATTTGGGATGAAATTAAGAACAAAAATCTTGGTGTTGGCGCTCTTACCGCAGGTGTGGTAATCGCATACACAAATGTTATAACAAGAGGTATTATGGGAATGTCAAAAGCAGTATCTGTAAACCCATCTCTACTCGGTTTCGCTGCTGGTTTTGTCTCAGTACTCATCGGTATTGCTCTATCTTCGCTAGCAATTACGCTCGCTTTTAAGGTCCTTGACAGAATCACAAAAGATATCGACGAAACTGATGAACTTCTCAAAGGGAACCTAGCGCTAGGTCTTGTCCTTGCAGGTATACTATATGGCGTTTCATCAATGATAGCATCTGCAGTTGACGGCTTGGGCGCTGCGCTCGGCGTAGGACTGTAAATTTTTTCTTTCTTTTTCGCTTTTTTCATTTTATTCTTCTTTTTTGTCCCTTTTTTTTAGAAATTTAGAAAGTATAAAACAAAAATATATCGCAAAAGTGTTAAGCAAAAGTTTAGAGCAAAAAGCAAAACTAAAAAATACCAGTATGCCGATATTACAAATGGCGTGGTCAATGGCACAGGATGGTTCTTCAGGCTTGGACGTATCTGCAAAAAGGTCGATTGAAACTCAAGTTGTAGATTACATAACTAATTTTCTTACCTTCTACAAAGAAGAAGTAGAAAAACTTGTACCCGAACTAAAATCCTCAAAAGAAAAATTAGCATCCCCTCCATTGTTTAAAGGCTTACCTTGCGAAGTAAAGGCATATCTTCTTCCGAATAGAGCAGTATGCGCTTTATTCAAATATAATACCAAAGATAATGCCAAAGAAAATAAGGTAGAAGTAGCCCAAGCCGATTATTCTAAAGTCCGTCAAATACTCGAACATGAGCCACAAAACAATTTCATGATTTTTCCTCCATTTAAGATATATACAAAAGAATCGTCTTTATCTGACGCAAAGCATCTCGCAGAATGTGACTTAGAAAGACATAAACTTGCATCAGAATGCAACATCATCAAAGGGACTATTACAGAAGTCCAAGCAAAATATGCAGAGATTGCAAAAGCAAATCCTTGGCTGGAAAAACAGTTTAAACTCATCCAGGATGCCATGGCTAAAGTTAAAAGTCTAATTGTCTCTACCGAAGATTCTTTGACTAAATTTGATACAGATGAGAAATATGGCGAATATGATACCTTACTTGCTCTCACGGAGTCAATTCAACTAACTTCTAAACTCGACTATAAAGGCTCAGAACTTGAAAAATACATTAAGAATTTTATAAAGCACTATAGAGATATCCATTCAGAAAAAACTTCCAAAACTAAAGTAAAGAAACTCACCCCATTCTATGCAGGTTATCCATATTCTATAAGAATTCTAAATCTTGAAAATGGTACTGTTTGGTTCCTCTTTAAATACCGTGCAAATGCCCTCTCTATAGAAACTTCTCAGCTTTCTTTCCAAGAATTTGAATCGAAACTCATGAAAAGGGATTATGACTATTTCCTTGTCTTCATGCCAGGTAAAAATATATCCACGCCAGACAAAGATGCAAAAGCACAGGTTGAATATGAACT
>Ga0123519_10007378_pt1 | contig 17049 bp, 17 predicted proteins | sample YelNatPaOPRAMG02_FD_87396 | JGI IMG/M metagenome (GOLD analysis project Ga0123519, IMG submission 87396) | Hot spring microbial communities from Yellowstone National Park - Yellowstone National Park OP-RAMG-02 (version 2) | ecosystem: Environmental > Aquatic > Thermal springs > Hot (42-90C) ... | reverse complement strand
TTTGAAAAATCTGTAATACTTGGAAATTTAGGAAAACAATATATTATGGAAAACAAGATTGACTACATCAAAGCACATCTTAAAGGCACTGTATTTTCTCTTATGCAGATTGCTGGGAGGATTACGTTTCTTATTACCGGAAAATTCAAAGGGACAGGAATATTTGCAAGTATGTTTTTTAAAACCGCTTTAAAGAAAGATTTATTACTTTCTATTATATTTACTTTATATAACTTATTTCTGTTATTTGTATATTTTATGGCGTTGAAAGGATGTATAGAGTTATTTAAAAGATACAAAGATAATAATTTTAATTGTATTATATTTTTTACAATACTTTATTTTATGTTTTTACCGGGCCCTTGCGGACTTCTTGATTTTGACCGTTTTAGGGTACCTGTAATGCCATTTATCTTGTTTTTAGCCAGCTATGGCTTGTTTGGAGGTAAATGTGAAAAAAGTAGTGGTGGTAATGCCTGCGTATAATGCCGAAAGGACCCTTGAGAAAACAATAAAAGAGATACCACAGGGGTCTGTAGATGAAATTATACTTGTAGATGACGGAAGTAAAGATAGAACAGTAGATATAGCCAGAGGTCTTGGATTAAAGGTTATTGTTCATCCTGAAAATCGTGGATATGGAGGAAATCAAAAGACCTGTTATAAAGCGGCTCTTGAAACAGGCGCTGATTATATAGTTATGGTCCATCCTGATTATCAGTATGATGCAAGAGTGATTCCATTTGCCATAGGTCTTCTTGAACTGGGAATATGTGATGTTATTATTGGAAACAGGGTAAGAACAAGAAAAGAAGCACTGAGATGTGGAATGCCATTATACAAATACATCGCGAACAGAGTTTTAACAATAATTGAAAACTTTGTTACAGGACAGAATTTAGGAGAGTGGCATAGTGGTTTCAGAGCATATGCAAGAGAGGTTTTGACAACTATACCTTATGAAAAAAATTCTGATGGATTTGTCTTTGATAGCGAGTTTCTTGTTCAGGCAGTTGTCTTCGGATTTAAAATAGGAGATATACCAATTCCTGTTAGATATTTCAAAGAGGCATCGTCAATAAACCTTTTTGAAAGTGTAAGATATGGACTTAATACTCTTGCGATCCTTGTTAAATACATACTTTATAAAATAGGTATAAAAAAGTTTGCTATATTCGGAAAAAAGGATGAGATATAAAAAAAATCTATTAATATGGTCCACACTTTTTTTCTCTATCCTGATTAAGTTTTTCTCTTCTTCTCCTTATCTTTTCATCTCTATGGATGAACCAAAGTATCTTAAACTTGCAAAAAACTTACCTTCCTATGTACTTTTTAATAAGGACTTCTTTATAAGTCATCCACCTTTTTATCCATTTGTTATAAAACTCTTCGGTCTTATAATGCCTGATTATGTAGCAGGTCTTTTGGTTTCTCAGGTCAGTACAGCAGGACTTATATTACTAACTTTTGCTTTGTTCAGATTATTAAAAGTAGAAGATAATATAATATGTGCCTCTATCCTCTTTTTATCTTTTTCCCATCTGCTTTATTATTGGACTAATATGATATATAAAGAGACCTTTTTTTCCTTTCTTGTATATCTGTTTATTTTCGTTTTCATTCTTTCACTAATAAAAGATAAACAAATGTTAACATATATTTCTTCAATAATTGGCTTTCTTCTTGCTTTTACAACAGACCTTATAATTTTTATTTTCCCAGTGATTATCTGTATTATACTACTATATGGAAAAGATTATTTAAAACAGAGAAGGTATAAGATACTATCTTTACCAATTTTATTCATCTGTATTGGATATAGCATCTGGCTTCTTGGAAGGTATTTAATCTATGCAAATAATATATATTATCCAGCAGGAGTGGACGGCTTGATAGAGAAGGTCAGTGATTATAAATTTATACATATCTTAGTACCAAGAGGTTTTCACTGGACAAAGGAAATAACACAATCGGGTATTTCTTTTAATCTATTACACTATCTCAAATATCTTGGTGCCTTTTTTAATCTTATTCCTCCATTTCACATCTCTTCCGCTAATATTACTAAAAAAGATATTTGTATTTTTATAATGTTCTATATTCCTTTGATAGTCTTTCTATTCCGTGGCATAATACTATCTATCGTTGAAAAAAACCGAATAGGATTCTTGATGTTGATAATCTTCTTCTCCTTTCTTTCTCCCATTATCTTCGGAATAAGTGACCCTCGTTTTTCTATACCTGCCCTTATTCCTGTATCCTTTTTTATAGGAAAGGCGGTGACAAAGATTAAAATGTATTCTACATTCCCAAATCTTTTAATAATTTTTTTGTTATGTTTTATTTTTTACTGGATATTCACCCATCCCTATTTTTTTGCCTTTTCCCATAAGATTGTCCAGTTAGAAAAAACATCTGAATTTATTGATAAACTTCCTGAGGATGGAATTATGGCTCAATTTGGATATCCCCCAGAGATAGCATACCTTACAGACAAACGGGTGATATGCTTACCTCTAACACTAGAAGAGTTTGAAAAGCAGATAAATTTATACAATATACATTACATTATCATAGGAACAGATGAGACCTACAGTGGCGAGGTAATCAGGTATATAAAGTCCAACAGTAAAAGATTTAGAGAGATAAAAAAAGTAGTTGAAAAATATCCTTATGTAAAGCAAGGAGAAAAGGTTTATGTATTTGAGGTTACGCACTAAAATTCCATTCGTGATTATTGGTATAGCAGTTATTTTAAGATTTGTTCATTTGACAAAGAAGTGTTTCTGGTGTGATGAGTTTCTGGCAATCTCTTTAAGTAAAATTCCTTCTTTTTCTGACATGGTGGGATGGATTATAAAAAATGATGCACATCCACCACTTTTTTATTCTATAATCAGGGGGGTCTTTCAATTTACGCAGAGCGAGTTTGGACTGCGACTAATCCCTTTCCTTTTTGGGGCAGGTGCAGTATTTATTTTCTATCTTTTATTGAAAGAAACAGAAGAAAATCATCTATTACCTCTTGCACTTTTTTCCTTTTCGCCTGCTGCCATCCTGTGGTCACAGATAGTAAAGTCATATAGCACCCTTACCTTTTTTTCCCTGCTATCTCTTCTTATGTTTTTAAAGTATAGCAAAACAGGGAGGTCCAGAAATGCAATACTATGGGTTATTTCGTCTCTTATTACTCTTTATCTTCATAACTACGGTGCTATTATTATACTGGCAGAAGTAATGACATTACTACTCCATAAAAGAAAAATCCCATTGAAGTTGTTTCTTCTCCCTTCTATCGTTATCTTTCTTCTTTATCTTCCATATCTCGCAGGGCCTTTATTTTCACAGATTGCTTTTGTAAGGTCATCTCCTCACAGTGTAGTAAATCCAGTTTTTAGATTGGGTTATACCTTCTTTTATTTTATCTTTGGAGAGACACTATCCCCGCTCAACTTTAAGTTTGTTATCCCTGGTATTATGCTTTTTCTTATCTTTTTCCTAAAGGGATTGTTTGTTAAAAAAAATATTCTTACCGTTTTTTCTATTGTTGTTCTCATTACAGGCATTATTATCATCTTCCTGATAAAATCTACCATTCCACAAAATCTTATTAATCTTCAGCCGTTCTTTTTTATAATTGTGGCTTCCGGGATAAATAGTGTAAGAAAACAATGGGAGAAGCTATCCCTTTCTGTATTCACCTTTCTTTTCTTAATCCCGCCTCTTTATTATTACTACCGTCAGGATAGTTTACAATATCACGATGTAAGCAAGTTAATTCCTTATAAAGAGATATGCAAGACTATCAAAATTGAAGAAAGAGAGGGTGAAGCAATTATAATCACGGAAGGTCGAGAAAGAAGATTTTCTGAGTTTTTTCCCCCATACAACCCCTGGGACTGGTATTACAAAGGAGCCCTACCTATTATTGAGGTCAATCCGGAAAATGTGCATAATCTACAAAAAAAGATGAGAGAAATTTACAATAGTTATAAAGGGTTTTGGATAATTCTGAATTATGGTTTTTCAGGATATCAATGGAATGAAGATATAAAGGACTTCTTTATAAAGGCAAAATCTGTTAAAATAAGAGAGATGCGAATGATAAAAAACTACTCTTTTTTAGATGTTCTAAAGGGAAAAAGTAGAAAGGAATATTATTTTATTGAAATATATCATTTTGTAAAAGAACTATGAAGAAAATACTTATAACAGGTGGAGCTGGATTTATAGGGGTTAATCTCGCTGAACATCTTTTAGCCAGCAGGGCCCACTATGTCGTAATCTATGATAACCTTTCAAGAAAAGGAGTTGAGAATAATCTGAAGTATCTCCTTTCCCTAGGATATAAAAACCTTAAGTTTATAAAAGGAGATGTACGGGACTATAAAAAACTTAAAGAAGTGGTAAGGGACTGCCGTGAGGTCTATCACCTTGCTGCACAGGTGGCTGTAACAAATTCAGTCGCAGACCCGCTGAACGACTTTGAGATAAATGCCCTCGGGACTTTATATCTACTGGAAGCTCTCAGAAAAAATTCTCCTGAATCCATACTCGTCTTTGCCTCTACTAATAAGGTATATGGTGAACTCAAACATCTGAAGCTAAAAGAAGATAAAACGAGATATCTCCCTGTAAGCAATAAGAAGGGCATATCAGAAAATGAAAATCTTGATTTCCATTCTCCTTACGGAAATTCCAAAGGAACTGCTGACCAGTATGTAAGGGACTATTATAGAATCTATGGCCTGAAAACACTTGTCTTCCGTCAGTCATGCATCTACGGGATACATCAGTATGGCAATGAAGACCAGGGATGGGTGGCGCACTTTATTATAAAATCTTTACTCGGCAAAAAAATAAATATATATGGAGATGGAAAACAGGTAAGGGATTTACTGGAAGTGAGAGACCTGATAAGGGCTTATACAATGTCTGTTAGAAAAATAGAGTCGGTAAAGGGTAGTATCTTCAACATAGGAGGTGGTATAGAAAACACATTCTCTCTTCTGGAATTGATTGACTTTCTCTCAAAAACACTGAATAAACAAATTAGGTATGAGTTTTTCCAATGGCGCCCTGGCGACCAGAAGATATTTATAAGTGATAATACTAAACTCAAAAGAGAGCTTAAATGGGAACCGCGGATATCAGCGGAGATAGGAATAAAAGCACTTATTGAATGGATAAAAAATAATTTAGAAATAATAAGGAAGATAAATAAAAAATGAGAAAGATAGGAGTAATTGGTGCAGGACATGTAGGACTGGTAACTGCGGCCTGTTTTGCAAAACTGGACCACTTGGTGGTATGTGCGGATAATGATAAAGAAAAGATAGAGAGAATTAAAAATCTTGATATACCCTTTTATGAACCAGGACTGGAAGATATTGTAAAAGAAACTATAAAAAACGGAAAACTAATATTTACGACATCCGTGGTGGAACTTACACAAAAAAGCGAAGTTATTTTCATAGCAGTGGGAACTCCTTCAACTCTGGATGGAGGAGCAGACCTGTCCTATGTAGAGAATGTTACCATTGAAATTGCAAAAGCACTCTCTGATATCAGACAGGAAAAGGCAGGAGAGAATCTTTATAGGTTAATTGTTGAAAAAAGCACTGTTCCTGTTTTAACAGGAGAATGGGTAAAGAGAACTCTTGAATTGATGGGACCAACAGGAGTGGAGTTTGACGTTGCTGCCAACCCTGAATTTTTGAGAGAAGGGAGTGCCATAAAGGACTTTCTTGAGCCAGATAGGATTGTTATAGGTGTGGGAAATGAACGTGCTAAAAAAATTTTTAAAGAGATATATGCTCCAATAAAAGCCCCCATTGTTTTTACTGATGTGAAAAGCGCTGAATTGATAAAACATTCTTCCAATTCTTTCCTTGCTCTTAAAATCTCTTATATAAATGCTATTTCTCAGATATGTGAACGGGTAGGGGCAGATGTTGAGAAGGTGGCAGAAGGTATGGGTTATGATAAAAGGATAGGGAAGGACTTTCTTAAAGCAGGCATTGGATGGGGTGGAAGTTGTTTCCCAAAAGATGTCGCTGCCTTTATTAAACTGGCAGAGGATATTGGCTATCCATTTAATCTTTTAAAAGAAGTTCAGCGAATAAATAAAGAACAACGGCTACTGGTAATAAAAAAAACAAAAGAATTATTGTGGAACCTAAAAGGTAAAGAAATTGCTATTCTAGGGCTTTCTTTCAAACCAGATACAGATGATATAAGAGAATCACCTGCTATAGAAATAATTTCGCTTTTGCTAAAGGAAGGAGCAACTATAAGATGTTATGACCCCAAAGCAATGGAGAATGTGAAAAAGATATTTCCTGATATTGCATATTATCCAACCCCTTACGAGTGCGTGAAAAATTCCTCTATGCTTATATTTCTAACTGAGTGGGATGAGTTTAAACACCTTGATTTTGAAAAGATAAAAGGGATGATGAAAATGCCTTATATTATTGACGGAAGAAATTTCTTGAATATGAATAAACTAAAAAAGATAGGATTTGTTTATAAAGGGATAGGAAGAAATTAATGAAGAAGAAAAAAAAGGTTCTTATTTCAGGTGGGGCAGGGTTTATTGGAAGTCACCTTTGCGATTATTATATTTCTCTTGGAAAAGAAGTATGGTGTATTGATAACCTATCCACAGGAACTATAGACAATATAGAACATCTTTTGAAAGAGATATCTTTTAAGTTTATACAGGCAGATGTTATCTCCATTGGAGAAGATGACCTTAAAGAAAAATTTGATATGATTTTCCATTTAGCAAGCCCTGCATCCCCACCTGACTATCTCCGTTTACCTGTAGAGACATTAAAGGTTAATTCACTCGGTACAGAAAAAATGCTTGAGATAGCCAGAATTTCTAACGCAAAATTTCTTTTTTCATCTACATCTGAGGTTTATGGTGACCCAACTATTTCCCCACAGCCAGAAACCTACTATGGAAATGTTAATTCTGTTGGACCACGCTCTGTATATGATGAAGGGAAACGGTATGGAGAAGCACTTGTTATGGCATACCATAGAAAATACAGGATAGACACGCGGATTGTCAGGATATTTAATACCTATGGAGAACGGATGCGTTTAAATGATGGAAGGGTAATACCGAACTTCATAGGACAGATATTGCAGGGAAAATCATTAACAATTTATGGTGATGGGAAACAGACAAGGAGTTTCTGTTATATTTCTGATTTAATAAAAGGCATTACAAAGATAATGGAAGTAGATTATCATCTACCTGTAAATTTAGGTAATCCTGTTGAATTTACTATTCTGCAACTGGCAGAGATTGTCCAGAAGATAACAGGGATAAAGACACAGATTGAATTTTTACCACCACTTGAAGATGACCCGAAACAGAGAAGACCCGATATTTCAAAAGTAAAAGAACTACTAAAATGGGAGCCAGTGGTACCCCTGGAAGAAGGGCTGAAAAAAACTATTCAGTATTTTCAAAACAAACTCTCTATATTGTCCCAGCAGTAGAATAGGAAAAAAAGACGGAAGAAAAATGAAAAGAGGGGAAAGGAGAAATGAAAAAGATACTTGTCACAGGAGGAGCTGGCTTTATTGGTAGCCATCTTGTAGATGCCCTGATAAAAAAGGGTTATAAAGTCACTGTATTTGATAACCTTGAACCGCAGGTTCATATGGACGGGCTACCTGAATATTACAATGTGAAGGCGGGATTTATAAGGGGAGATGTAAGGAAAAAGAGGCAGTTAAAAGAGGCAGTACTGGAAACAGAAATAGTGGTACATTTTGCAGCAGCAGTCGGAGTAGGACAGTCACAGTATCAGATTGCTAAATATGTGGAGACCAATATACAGGGGACAGCAAATCTTCTTGACATACTTGCCAATGAACGACACAGGGTGAAAAAATTGCTCGTTGCATCATCTATGAGTATCTATGGGGAAGGGCTCTACAAATGTAAAAAGTGTGGAACTATAAAACCCCCTTTAAGAGAATTTGACCAAAGTCCAGACAATTATAACTGGGAACCTGTATGCCATTATTGCAAAGGAGCGTTAACCCCTGCTCCAACAAAAGAAGATACCCCCCTTGTCTCTAACTCAATATATGCAATTACAAAAAAAGAACAGGAGGAGATGTCTTTATTGATAGGCCGAACCTATGGTATCCCTGTTGTGGCTTTAAGATTTTTCAATGTGTATGGCCCAAGGCAGTCTCTTTCTAATCCTTATACAGGTGTTGCAGCAATTTTTCTAAGCAGGATTAAGAATAATAAAGCACCTGTAATATATGAAGACGGACTTCAGTCAAGGGACTTCATATGGGTAGGAGATATAGTAAATGCTTGTATTCTGTCAATAGAAAAGGAGGAAGCAAACTATCAGATCTTTAATGTAGGGTCAGGTAAACCTATAAGTATCCTTAGGGTTGCTCAAACATTGATAAAACTCCTAGGTAAAGAAGGAGAGATTAAGCCAGATGTTACATATAAATTTAGAAAAGGCGATGTGAGACACTGTTATGCAGATATTAATAAAATAAAAAAGATATTAGGATTTACCCCACAGATATCTTTTGAAGAAGGGATGAAAAAGTTGATAGAGTGGTCAAAAAAAGCAAAGGCAGAGGATAAGTTTGAAAGGGCAGCAAAGGAATTGAAAGAAAAAAATCTTGTATAGAATGGAGATAAAACTTAGTGTAATTATACCGGCAAGAAACGAGGAAGATAATATAGAAAAAACAATTAAAGGGCTGATACCATATATAGACCTCTCAAAAACAGAGATTATTGTGGTAAATGACCATTCTGAAGATAGTACAGCAGATATTGTAAAAAAGATGCAGAAACAACTATCTTTTCTAAAGATAATTGACAACCTTAAACCCCCGGGATTTGCTAATGCGCTAAAGACCGGATTTGAAAATGCAAATGGTGAGTTTGTTCTTCCTGTTATGGCAGATAGCTGCGATTCTCCTGAATCAATACAGAAGATGTTAAAAAAAGCAGAAGAAGGTTATGACCTTGTATGTGGTTCAAGATATACAAGAGGAGGCAAAAGGGTAGGAGGCCCTCTCATACAGGGGCTTTTTTCAAGGTTCGTGGGCATTACCCTTCCCCTCTTTACAGGGATACCTACAAGGGATATTGCCAATGCATTTAAAATGTACAGAAAAGATATTCTTCTCTCCCTTGACCTGAAAGAAAAGGGGTTTGCTGTCTCAATGGAAGCAGGTATTAAGTTTTTTATCAATGGTTATAAGATATGTGATGTTCCTACTGTCTGGTATGGAAGAAAGAAGGGGAAGTCAAAATTTAAACTTTCAAAAACACTTCCCTATATCCGGCTATATCTATGGGTGATAAGAAAAAAATGGATGTCTCTATTATAATCCCCGCATATAATGAAGAAAAGCGGCTCGGGACTACACTTGAAAAGATACATAATTATTTTAAAGACAAAGGGATTAATTTTGAGATTATTGTTGTGGATGATGGCAGTAGAGATGGAACTGTAAACCTTGTAAAAAACTTCTCTATTGAACACCCGGAAGTAAGGTTAAGGTGTCATCTTAAAAATAAAGGAAAAGGGGCAGCAGTAAAAACAGGGGTATTAACTACAGAAGGAGATGTTATACTTTTTACAGATGCGGACCTTTCTACTCCTATAGAAGAGTTTGGAAAATTAAAAAAAGCTATTGATAGTGGTTATGACATTGCTATCGGTTCAAGGGGTGTACAGGGTGCAAAGGTAAAGATAAAACAAAATCTTTTGAGACGCCTTATAGGAATTGCTGGTTCTTATTTGATAAGGCTGATTTTAACAGACAGATTTTCTGATACCCAATGTGGTTTTAAAATGTTCAAAAGTGACTGTGGAAAGGCACTCTTTCAGGAACAGAAAATAAGCGGTTTTGCTTTTGATATAGAGATTCTTTATAAGGCGATTAAAAAAAATTATAAGGTGAAAGAGATCCCTGTAGAGTGGCTAAACTCTCCTGAAAGTAGGGTTAGTGTGATAAAAGACCCCATAAGGGTCTTTAGAGACCTGTTGAAAATCAAGATGGGACTTTAGAAATGGAAGAAGTAAAATTCTCTATAATAGTTGCTGTTGCTCCTGATAGAACCCCTGAGGTAATTGAAAGTTTAAAAAGACAGGACTATCCAGAGGATAGATATGAAATTATAATAAAGAAAGGACCTAATACTTCGGAAAACCGTAACAGTGGGGTTAACGAAGCAAAGGGAGAGATTATTGCTTTTGTAGATGATGACGCTACAGTTGAAAATGAATGGTTAAAAAAGGCAGATAACTTTTTCCAGCAATATCCTGAAATAGATGTGGTTGGAGGCCCCCAGTTAACACCATATGATGATACTGCTTTTGGATATGTTTCAGGAGTTGCCCTTGCAAATATCCTTGGAGGTGCTTCTATAAGAAACAGATACAGAAAGGGTATGCTTAATCTAAATTCTGATGAAAGGGAATTGACCACAGCCAATGTCTTCTGTAAAAAAGAGGTCTTTACCAAGGCAGTTTTCAACTCAAACTTCTGGCCGGGTGAGGACCCTGTTTTTTTCAATGAACTTGTGGCAAAAGGAGTAAAACTTGCATATTATCCAGAGTTATATATTTACCACAGGAGACGCAGTAGTATTCCATCCCTTGCTAAACAGATATTCAACTATGCCGGTGTAAGACCCAGTATAAGCAGTACAAGAAAAACAAAAAAAACATCTTTCTTCTTTATTGTCCCTTCCCTGTTTGTCATTTATCTTGTGCTTTTACCTTTTTTAGCAGAATGGAATATCCTTTTTTTATTACCATTATCTCTTTACATAGCTATTATCCTCACTGTCTCATCTATCGTTCTGGTGAAAGAAACATCTCATAAAAAAGCATTGTTATTACTCCCTTTTGTCTTTATAATTATTCATATAAGTTATGGAATAGGTTTTATATGGGGGATACTTAAACAATTTTTAAATAATTATAAAAATGAATAATCACAATTGGTCTGAAGAAAAAGAGGTTTATAGAGATTATTTCACCACTAACATATCTTCCACTAAACATATTTTGAGATACTTATGGATAAAAGAAAATTTTCTACATAGTGTAACCGGTAAAAGAATCTTGGAGATAGGATGCGGAGATGGAGGGGTTATCCAATTACTGAAAAATACTAATTATGTGGTTGGTATTGATATATCTATAAGTGGGGTTGAAAATCTAAAACAACTTGGGATAGAATCTTATCTATGTGATATAAGTTCTGAAAATATACCTTTTGAAGATGGCTTTTTTGATTATGTACTTGCCCTTGAGGTATTTGAACATTTAAAATCCCCACAGCATGCTATTGAGGAAATTCAGAGAGTTTGCAAGAAAGATGGAACGGTGATTCTAAGTATTCCTAATTATAAAACAGGCCATAAATTTATCTACCGTTCACTTTTTACATTCAAAGCATTTGAAAATTATTTAAAAGATAACAAATTTTTGTTAATAAAAAAACTACCTTATGGAATATGTCCACCTTTCTGGAATATAGTAAAAAAATATTTCAGGGAAGAGTTACAGGGCAAAAAGAATAATATAAGAGGACTATGTATCCCTCTTACGACAAGATTAGCCAGAATTTTATCATCGGATTTTTTCACCTTTTTTAAACCTACAAGATTATGTTGGCTTTTAGTATATGAACTCAAAAACATAAATCCAAAAGGGGCAAAAGAACTCTATCAAGAAATTTCGGAAGAGACGAAAACTACCTACAGGTGAAATAAAATGGAAAAACCGGTAGTAAGTTTTGTTACACCGATGAAGGAAAAGGACTATCGTGTAATAGGACTTCTGGAAAGCATTAGAAAACAGGACTATCCTCAGGATAGAATAGAAATCCTTATTATTGATGGTGGAAGCAATCCGGATGTTCTTTAGGTATGTAAAGAATATGGAGCAAAAATCTATTACAATGAAAAAGGGCTAGCTGAAGGGGCAGGGATGGGAAAAGACCAGGGGATATGGAAATCGCAGGGAAAGTATATTGTCATTGCAGAAAGTGATATAGAGTTGATCGGCACTGACTGGATAAACAGGATGATAGAACCATTGGAAAAAGACCCTTTATTGTTTGCTTCTGTTCCCAGTCTTTATGTAAGTAGAAAAGACAATATAGTTAACAGGTATTTAAGTTATGTGGGTGTTGACCCTTTTGCTATATACAGGGCACTTGATGCACAATTGGCATTGGGTCTTGCAAAAACAGAGGATATGGGAAGTTATTACAGGGTGCGACTTAATAAAAAAGAACCTTATTGTATGGGCAGCAATGGATTTTGCTTTAGAAAAGACCTGATAAACATTGTTGGAAACTATGCACAGGATGTAGAGTTTGTCGCACGTATCGCAAAAGCAAACATTTTATATTTTGCTGTTCCTAAAGGTACGTATGTGCTTCATAAAAATGTTAAGGGTTTTAATGACTTTTTGAAAAAACGGCTAAGATGGACGAGGAACTATACAAAAGTATATGTACATGAGAAAAAAGACTTTGTCTGGATTACAAAAAAGTCATCATTTTTTCTGTATGTTTTCAAAAATCTTTTGATTTTTCCAAATCTTCCTGTGGCTGTTAAAAAGATGATTTACTATAAAGATGTCTGCTGGTTATTACATCCAATTATGCTTTTTCTATCTACCTCCATTAATATATTTTTTACACTACAATCTAATAAGATGTTGAAAGAGGTATTCAAAAGAAGATGAAAGAAAGATATATTATTATACTACTTATAATTATCTCAGCGGTTGTGTATATCAGCGGGATGAACTGGGGCCTACCATCTCAAAAATTAAATAATCTTTATTTCTCAGGTACAGATAAAATAGAAAAAATTTACAGGGAGAAAACAGATTCTTTATCAGCAATACCACGCTCTTTCTACAATCCCATCCGCAGTTATCATCCTGATGAATATTTTATTATCAAGTGCCTCCAGACAATAGAGCCACAGCATATTTTTAGTTCAGGTCAATTTTCAATTGGCGGTGCATTTCTCTTTCTATATGGTACGCTCCTCTTTATTTTATATAAACTCCATTTTATCAATCTCACAAAGGAGATTCTTTTTTATTTCTTAAATCCTCAGGAGATAGCCCGTTTTTACATTACAGGAAGGTTACTCTGTATTTTATATGCTATAGGGACTGTTATTTTGACTTATCTTCTGGCAAAAAAGATATGGAAGAATAAATTTTATGCTTTTATATCGAGCTTTTTACTGATTTTCTCTCCTCTCTTCCTATTAAATTCTCACTATATGTATGTGGACATACCTGCTGTTTTCTGGATGATGTTTACACTCTTTCTTTCTGTAAAATATCTCCAGGGTGATGAAGTCAACCCTTTTATTATTGGTCTTGTCGCAGGTATCTCTGCCGGCAATAAGATTACATTTCTACTTACATTTTTTATTCCCTTGATTACCTTCGCTATTGTTAAAGAAAATTTAAAGACAAAGTTCAGAAATATATGTTTTTCTTTTATATCCTTTATTATTATTCTATTCCTTACGACCCCTTATATATTCACCGCTTTATATCATCTATTCTATGGCGAAGGGAGCCATGCTACACAGATTTCTTTTACTCCTGGTTTTTATCTTTCTTCCCTTAAATACGGGTTAGGACTGCTACTGATTCTTTTTATATCTTTTGGTGTCTTCATATCCTTTATCAAAAAAGGAAATACCTTTCTTTCTTCTGACAGGATTTTAATCCTTTTCTGGATAGTAATCTTATTTTCAATAATGTCATTACTCTCTCTAAAATTCGCACGCTATATTCTGCCAGTAATCCCTCCTTTCATTGTAATAGGAGCAGGTGGATGGCTAACACTTGATGAAAATAAAAGGCTGGGTTTTATAAGAAATATCATTATTGATTTTGTAGTGATATTTACTTTTATCTACGGAATGGCATTTGAGGTGCTTTTTATAAAAGAAAATATAAGGACTGAGGCAGGGGTATGGATAAAAGAGAATATTCCATCAGGAAGCAGTATAGGTGTAACAGAAGTACCATGGCAGTTCCAGATGCCTCCTTTTGACTATTATGTATATCCTGTGGTAGTTACAGGGTATAATATAGAAGAACTAAAAAAGAAACAACCTGACTTTTTTATTCTCTCATCTCTTCAGGCACCTATTCCACCATATCCACTGAGATTACAGGAAGAGAGAAAGAGATTTTACGAGGAGTTTATAAAATCAGGGCTATATACTGAGATAAAAAAGTTTGAGCGATATCCATCATTTGCAGGTATCACCTTTAAAAAGAAAACCCTGCCCGAAGACTTAATATATCTGAATCCTGCTATTGTTATTTTCAGGAAAAAGGAAGTAAGAAAATGAGTGCCCCTTTCCATTACAATCTCCCAAAAGATTTAATTGCACAGTATCCCCTTAAAGAAAGAGAAAAGGCCCGTCTGATGGTAATCAACAGACAAAATGGGGAAATAGAGGAAGATACCTTTGGTAATATAGTAAAATACTTTCAAAGAGGAGATACGCTGGTATTAAATAACTCGCGGGTTATTCCTGCACGACTTTATGGAATTAAAGATACAGGGGGCAGGGTTGAAATCTTCCTTCTAAAAAAGTTAGAACCCTTTATCTGGGAGGTTCTTTTAAGAGGAAAAATAAAGGAAGGACAGAAATGCAAGATTAAAAAAAAGAGTGGGGATAAACCAGAAGGAATTACAGTAAAAATACTTATAAGAAATAAAAGCGGGAGTTATATAGCAGAATTCAGCACAGATAATAACAGAGAGATATTTACAGAAGGGGAGACACCTTTACCACCGTATATAAAGAGAGCTCCTTCTGACGAAGACAATAACTTTTACCAGACGGTCTATGCCAGAAAGGATGGTTCTGTTGCTGCCCCTACAGCAGGACTTCACTTTACCAAAAACCTGCTAAAGGACATTACAAACAGGAAGGTTATTATCACATTTGTCACACTTCATATTGGATGGTCATCATTTAAAATAATAAGAGGAGGGGGAGATAGCCCGGGAGAAGAGTTTATGGAATTATCGGATGCCACAGCAGAGATAATAAACTCCACCAAACAGTCGGGAAAGAAAGTTATTGCTGTAGGAACCAGTGTGGTACGAACACTTGAAAGTTGTTCGGTAGAAGGGAGAATTGTACCCAGAACAGGCTATACTGACCTGTTTATAAAACCGGGCTTCCATTTTAATATTGTGGACTCTCTTATCACCAATTTTCATCTCCCTGGTTCTACACACCTTTATCTTGTATGTGCCTTTGCTGGAGTGGGACTGATGGAAAAAGCATATAAACTGGCAGTGGAAAAAAGATACAGGTTTTATTCTTATGGAGATGCAATGCTCATTCTTTAAAGGAATAAGATGAATTTCAAAATTATTAAACAGGATGAAAGAACAAAGGCAAGGGTAGGGGAGATAAAGACACACTATGGCGTGGTGAAAACCCCCTGCTTTATGCCTGTTGCCACACTTGGGAGTGTAAAAACCCTCTCTTCCGAAGATCTGCTGGAAATAGGTGTGGAGATGTTAATATCTAACGCATACCACCTGTATCTCAAACCAGGAATTGAGATTATAGAGAAAGCAGGGAGTATACATAATTTTATAAACTGGAAAAAGCCGATTGTAACAGATAGTGGTGGTTTTCAGATATTCAGTTTAGAAAACGTAAAGGTGGAAGATGAAGGGGTATATTTCAGGTCAAAACTAGATGGTTCACTGCACTTCATTACCCCTGAAAAATCAATTGAGATACAGAATAGAATTGGAGCAGATATTATAATGGCATTTGATTACTGTCCAAAGGACTGGGATAACTATGAAGAGGTCAAGACAAGTGTTGAGATAACTGTTAGATGGACTGAAAGATGCCTGTCTTTTTTTAATACCATAGAGAATAACACACAGCAACTATTCGGTATCATCCAGGGAGGTATATACCCTCAACTGAGAAGTAAGTGCCTTGAAAAGATGCTTCCTATGGATTTTTCTGGCTTTGCCTTAGGTGGATTGAGTATTGGTGAGCCATTTGAGAAGACAATAGAGACAGTAGAATTTACGGTACAGAACCTTCCTTTGAACAAGGTGAGATACTTTATGGGACTTGGAATGCCTTTACAAATTCTTGATATGGTATCTCTCGGGATAGATCTTTTTGACTGCGGTATGCCAACCCATATAGCAAGAACTGGCTCAACACTTACATCAAAAGGAAAGATAAATATCAAAGCAGGCAGATACAAAGATGACTTTTCTCCACTTGATGAGGAGTGTGATTGCTCTGTCTGTAGAAACTATACAAGGGCATATATCAGGCACCTACTTAATACAAAAGAAATTCTTGGTCTGCGGTTAAATTCTTACCATAATATATATTTTATGATGCGGTTTATGGAAGGAATCAGGCAGTCCATCAAAGAAGGGAATTTTGAAAAATTTCGCAAAAATTTTGAAAAGAAGTATAATATAGGTGAGGAAATAGATAAAATAAGACCCATCACATAGAAAGCGTTGGGTCCCCTCTCCCTCTCCCCAGTGGGGAGAGGACTAAGGTGAGGGGAAAAAAATCCAACCCTCGCACATAGAAAGGAAATAAGTGAGAGTGTGAGGTAAAGGAGGAGAAAATGATATTTGCACAGACACAAGCACCGCAGGCGAATGCATTTGGGGCTCTTTTACCCCTGATTTTGATATTTTTTATTTTCTATTTTCTATTAATTTTACCTCAACAGAAGAAACAAAAAGCACATAAAAAGATGCTTGACGAAATGAAAGAAGGGGACAGAGTTATCACCATAGGTGGTGCAATGGGAGTTGTAAGTAAGATAAAGGATAATGTTGTAACAATTGAGTTTAGAGATGGTATAAAGATTGACTTTGTGAAAAGTGCCATATCACAGGTAATCAAATCACAGACATAGCAAGGATTATGGAAGCAAAATTCCCTCCACAATATAA